>Ga0163155_10000084_pt1 | contig 95396 bp, 95 predicted proteins | sample OliLakLV19SP4G1_FD_148611 | JGI IMG/M metagenome (GOLD analysis project Ga0163155, IMG submission 148611) | Freshwater microbial mat bacterial communities from Lake Vanda, McMurdo Dry Valleys, Antarctica - Oligotrophic Lake LV.19.SP4.G1 | ecosystem: Environmental > Aquatic > Freshwater > Lake >... | reverse complement strand
TAGGACGGTTATTCTCAGGGGGTAGCGAGAGGTGGAGACAGATCTCTACGGCTACTGATACTGGTGTAATGGGGTATTATGAAACGAATACGACCTATCCTGTTATTCCGGACTGCTTAGGAAATCCTGATGGTTTTTGGGGCAGAGACATCGATAATACTCTCCTTCAAAATACCCCCATAAGGCATCATAGATTACCTGATTTACAATTGGTTAATTTAAATCCGTTAGGCATATCTGCTACTAATATAACTTACCCTCCTGATGTAGTAGGACATCATATATGTATTGCGGACTCAGATGGTAATAGAACCATAGTAGATCGCGGATTATTAATTCCTTCTCTCACTGAGATTACAGCGATTAATATTACTCCACGGGGGTATCCTGTCGCGTTTTCACAGCCTAATTTCTTATTCTTATCTTCGGCTATGTTACTCGAGGATAAATATATCGATGGTGACTATATCCATTTAGATTACTTTGTAAAAGACTTAGCACCCGCTGCTTCAAACCCTTCACGCACAAACGCAGGTATTACTGTAGATTACCAACTTAGAATGTTGAAGATGGATCAAAAAACATCTTTACTTAATGTAGGAACTACTAATTATAATATTGTAACAAGTTTGATACTCCCTAAATCTAATTTGGGTAGTCAGAATGTATCAACCGTCACTTTAAATGGGTCTACATTTGAAAACAAATCTGTTAATACTACTTACAATCTTTTACGGTTAAGTTCAATACTAAGCGACTTTACCGTGGATACTACTCTGGATACCTTTCCTATAGTCTCTAAGAAATTAGACCGTGTAGTGTATTCTAATCTGTCTAACCTGTCTTATTATAATCTTAATACTTGTGTGGATAGAAGTTCGTCTGCCTCAGACTTATTTAATTACTATGGTGGGGATGTGTTTATCTCCTTAGTAAATATTACTGATTACTCATTTGATTTCAGTTCGTCACCTTTTAAGATAAATGGGTATACTATATCGTACAAAATTCCTGACATGATAAACAGGTATCCACTACGGAGTAAAGGCGCTGAGCCAAAGTATAGCGTGTTTAACAATAACTACTCGTATGATCTTAGTAGTTTTACCTCCTATTTACAAAACAAAATGTATGCTTTAAACAGCACAGATTACTCTATGTACACAGAGTATTATGACTATAACAAGAGTTACTCTTTCATCAACCGATTAGGGTTTCTCTATCCATTAGCATATAACTTTGATTACTGTGATACCTGTGATCCTACCAAAGCATTCAGGGTATACTACTCCGAACTTAATAACCGGGAAGACTCTGTCAATAGTTTATTTGTTATAAGACCTAATAATTATGTATCTCTTGATGAATATGTAACACGCTTGTTTGTTAACGCTAATGATCTTCATGCTCTCACTCCTAACTCCTTATGGAAATTACCTACTCGTCAGGAGACCCTTTTGTCTACAGATTCAATAATATACTTAGGACGGGCAAATGTTATAGGACAGCCTTATAGGTATAATCCTACTTCTATATCTTTCTCAGGTGCTACTTCTCCCACTTCTTTATGTGAAACTGAATTTGGCACTGTTTATATGGATGATGTAAGTAGTCGTTTATTCCTAATATCCAATGCTTTAAATGACCTTTCTAAAAGCCATCTTCGTAATTTCTTTCAAAATAACGGTAAGTTAGAATGTCTAAAGTATTTCCCAACTTACAAGTCTGTCCAGTTTGTAGGGGCTAATGGTGCAGGGTTTATGACTTCTTACGATCCAAGATACAAAAGATTAATCCTCACTAAACGGGACTTTATCCCTCGCGATTCTAATGCGGTTACTTACAATGGTACTAACTTCTTAGTAAACGGAGTAATAGTATCTCCATATAATCCTCTTTATTTCCAAGATAAGTCTTTTACTATTTCATACTCTTTTCTAACAAACGCCTGGATCTCATTTCATTCTTATATCCCTCTTTATCAATACTCTTCGAGGCAGGATCATTTTATGGCTTTTAACTCAGCAGTATTCTTATCATCCCGAGGGAAATACCAATTCTTTTTTAATAAGAAGTATGACCATATATTGGATATAGTATCTCCGAATACTTCTAATGAGAAAATGAATTACCTGATGCTAAGTGGTAAAGCCTATGAAAACAAGTTGGAAGTAGACTCTACGTTTGATCGATGGATTATATATAACTCTCATCAGGTAACTCCTCTGGCTTCTTTAGGTCCAAAAACTCCGTTAGATTGGGACTCTTCCTATACTAATGTAGAAGTAGTTAAGGTAGATAATCTATATCGAATATCAAATATAAGAGATTACTCCAAAGACTACATTACTCCTATCTGGATTAACAGTACCGAACCTTCTGTGGACAAGGTTCTAAATCCACTTAGAATTAATCTGACTAAATCTCTTTTTGAGTTAGAAAGACTTTCAGATCTGTATACCGGAGTACGGCTCTATTACAACCCAATAAATAATATTCAATTAGTGACTGATATGATATCACTAAACACTTCAAGTAAAATAAGATGATAAACAAGGACTTATTAAAACTAATACAAGCGGGTGCTTCTTTTGTTCCGGGAGGTGCTATGATCTCTACCGGAATAGGATTACTCTCTAACTTTATCCCTGATGATGTAACTAAGAACCCAAACCCGTTATCTTCGACTCCGAAGTATAAGATGGGTGGTAAGATTAAGAATGTTACTAATCATGATTCGTCTTTCGAGATGCCCAATAATACTAATTCTACGGATGCTCATAACGTTAACTATAAAGGCACTAACATACGTCTCGATGATTCCGAAGTAGTAGATACCGAGAAGGACTTCGTATATTCTGATGATATAATGAATCCTCTTACCGGCAAGAGTTTTGCAAAAGAAGCCTCTAAATTAACTCGTACCAAAACATTACTAAGTAAAAAAGTAAATGATAAAATTGCACAGCAGAGTGTATCCTTAGTGGATGCCTCTCTGGCTAATTTAGCGGCTATGCAGGAAGGAGTTAAGAAGGCTGTGGGCATTGCTCCCTCTGTCGGGGCGTATGCGAACGGCGGCCCTATATATGATTTTCAAAAAAGGTACAATGATTATATCTATGAGAATCAGTTAACTACTCCCCTACTGGAAGAAGACAATGTTTACGGGCCTTTGACAAAGGCTGCTTTTGCTTCTTCGATAGGCAGGAAATCTGTGGGAACTTTGAAGGATTCAATGGATTTTTTGAGGGATGCCGAAGGTGCCCCCGATGATCTGTCTGAATTACAAGACGTAGACGCCATAACTAATATGGATGGGTCCGGTAATCCTTTTGCCACGTATAACGCACTTCCTCGAGATGTGCCTGCCAGTGTTGGTACTATGGGAAGTACTATGGGAAGTACTATGGGAAGTACGCCCCCATCAGGTTTGGATTCTTTTGATTCTAAATTTAGTATGGGGGATTACCTACAGATGGCACCTATAATAGGAGGAATTGCATCCCTTCGAGGAGGCGCTGAAGTAGATACTCCACGATATGACACTACTAATATTAGTAGAGAAACTTTTGATTCCTCTTCCCTTCTTACAGCGAATGCCAGAAATCTAAGTACTGCTCGTAATTCTTTAAGTGGTCCTGCCTCTGCAGTCCGTGCTGCATCTAATAGTATGCTTGCTACTAAACTTGCACAAGACAATCAGGTGATGACTCAGTACCAAGGCTTGAATAATCAAAGCAAAACTAGTTTTGAACGCAGAGTAACTGATCAGGCCAGGTATAATAATCAACAACGGGTATCCACAGATAACATTAATGCTGCGAATAGGGGGGCTTTAGATGCAAGACTCCAGAACACTCTTAGTTCCGTTTCTAATGTAGGTAAAGGATTAAATCAAAAACAACAGTCTGCTGAGATGATGCGGTTGTATCAGGTGCAGTATGAAGATGTTTATAACAGAGTATTAAAAACCCTTATGAATGGTTAATAGATATTACAGAAATCAAGCCCCGGCTACATTTCAATTTTCAATGCCACCCCTCCAGGCTTTTGAACGTTCGTTAGCAAATGCCCAACAAAACTCTGACGAAAACCACTTGATGGTAAATAATCTTCGCAACCAATATATAGATGCGTTACCACAAGACAGAGCACAAGCAAATAAACTTCAGAATCAATGGGAATCAGAAATAGATTCTCTCGTTTCAAACAGTGGTACTGATTACTCTACTATCACGAGAGGTGTTTTAGATCTTACGCAAAAGATGAAGAAAGAACTCTCCCCTGGTGGTAAAGGATACGCTATCAGGCAGAATTATAATATCTATCGGGAGGCTGCTAAAGTTAATAAGGAAAGATTAGCAAAAGGAGATATTACTCAAAATCAATTGCGCTTGTTGAATCAGTTTGTGAATACTAACTACAAAGGAGTAGGGGCTGCAGATTCCGACACAGGTGAATATGATTTAATTAATGTTCCTGATCTGGCATCCTTTGTAGATCCTTCTATAGAACTTACAAAACTTGCGCAGGGAATGCCGAGAAGAAAGACCAAATCTATTATCCCTACTTCTGATGGTAAAGGAGGATTAATATACACTACTAAAGAAACTGAAATTGTAGACCCTGCTGAGTTACGCCAGTCGGCTACATCAAGGCTTGTTTCAGACCCTAAGTATTTATCATTGTTAAATCAGAATGCTGAATTAATGGGACTGCAAGGTGCGGATAGATTAGATTACATTACTACTACTTTACAAAAAGAAGTGGATGCCTTAGTACCTTCTTATTCTGGAAACTTCAATGATACTAATGAAATTAAATTGTTGATGGATCCTATGTATGCCTTTAATAAGGGATTTCAGAATGATGTTTCAATGGAACTTATGAAACAGAAAGGAAGAATGGCATTGGAAGATCACAAAGCAATGTTAAGAGGTAAACAGAAAGAGAACCAAGACGCTGGTACAGATTCAGATAATCTAAGTCTTCTTACTTTAGGACAAAATGCTACTGGTCAATACCCTTTAGTAGACCCTACTCGTCAGGAGATCGAATTCCCCGTTGGTAAGACCTTTGACTACTCGCCGTGGGCACCTGCGAATATTACATTGATGCAACGTAACGTAAGTGGTATCAAAAAAGTAGATATTGCTGATATTCTTAGTTCCCCTGCTAAGTATAAAGGAAAAGTTAATACTACCCTGCTTCAGGCAGTAGTAAAGAATTACCCTGACAAAACTGCTTCTCAGAAATGGGAACTGTATAATACCGGACTTCAAAAAGATGATTACGGAGTAGGGATATATTATCATGCTTATGAGACCCCTGAAGCAATGAAAAGGGATGCTGATGTAAACTTCCCTAAGATGGCCACAGGACAACTCTCTGTACAGTTTGTAGATTCTAACACAGGTCAGGTTAGTGATGTATCTGCTGCAAAGCAACGAGAGTTGTACTCTCTTCATTATGATGCTAAAACCCGTAAAGCAAACGTATCAGTTTTAGGAAAATCATCTTCTCAAACAGGAAGTACTATAGTAGGTTCTGTAATGTCCATTCCAGGTGAGAATGGTTATTATATTATGGGAGATAATAATGAACGTATGAACCAGTACAATAACAGTACTCGTAAGAAAGCGTTTGGTTTTATAGCCGCTGATGAGAAATATTCAGAACCGTTTGAAGTATTTGACGGGAATTCAAGAATACAGGTAATAGGTATTAAAGATTACATTATCAATCCTGAAACAGGAAACTTAACACCTAAGGTTAGATATGCTCCATACAGAGGCAAGAATAGTGACGGAACCCCAAAGGTAGCGATGAAAAGCCCTTTTGGTGGTACAACTACAACTACTACCCCAAGATCTCCTTACTTAGATCCTTTAGGAAAAGATCTAACCACCACAACAATTGATACAGATAACATCGATTACTTTACATCTCTAAATGAGTTTGGTGAACCCTACGAATGGAGTCCTGCTAACATAGAGCCTTTAATTCGTCCACGAATGAACGTTCCTGTAAATAAAAGATCAGGAGATAAAGAAGAAAACACACCTATAGAATAATGCCACAAGTCGACCCATCAAAGTTCAAGTCTATCCATTCAGCGTTCCCAAATACTACTCCTGATTATAACTTCTCAGATGTTGGTATAGATACTCTCGGATCAAAGGATACTATCCTTAACAGACTTACAGGAAGTTACTATGACAAATCCCTTAACCCATATCGAAATCAAAATGACCAAAGATACGAAAATCAAAATTGGATAGCCTATGTAGGAAACAACGCAGCAGCGTTAGGAGCCAAAACTTTTGCAGTCGGGATACCTTCTTTGGTGGGGTCCCTGACATCTTTAGCCGCTTCTCCTTTTGTTGTTCTTGGAGGAGGCTCAATGTCTGATGCTTTTGAAAAGAACCCTATTAATCAAGTTGCGGAATATATAGATCATGCTGTCGATAAACTGACACCCAGATTTCAAGGATCTGATTTTAATGATTTAAATTTCGTACAACAACTTGCCCGCCCCGGCGAGTTAATATCTCAGAATATAGATTCTTTAGCCTTCTTAGCCCAATCCTTTGTTGGTGCAGGTTTGGTTAATCAATTAGGAATAGGTACCAAACTGGCTGCACGTCTTGCTAAAGCACGTCCTATCTACGGATCTTTAACTGAGGTGTCTCAAGCGAATAATGTTGCGAAAGCAGCCACTATTGATTTCTATACTTCCTTAGGATTACTTACTACTAATGAAGCAGCCTTAGAAGCAAAAGATTCTAAGGAGACTATTATATCTTCCCTAAAGGAAAAAAGAAATGCCGGACTAATAAGTCTGTCTGACCAGGAAATTGAAGACAGGGCAAAGACAGGTTTTAATAACACGTTCTGGTTAAACATGATTACAGGATCTGTTACTAACGGAGTGTTTATGAAATTACTGTCTCCTATGCTTAAAGCCCCATTGGCTACTCGTGCTAATCAGTTCTCATTGCAACTTGCTACGGATAACACTATTCAGAAGAAAGCATTATCCGGTATAGAAGACTTCTTCTTCGATAAAGGTAACACTGCAGGAAGAGTAACTACATCTATACTTGAGCAGGTGTTAGCAGAAGGTACAGAAGAGACTATTCAGTACTCTATTCAGAAAGCGGCTTATATAGATGAAAAGCACAGAGGCTTCTTAGACTCCGGTGCTAAAGTATTAGAAGATATTACTACTCTGGAGATCTATAATCTTATGGATAAAGAGAGAGGTAAGGCTTTTGGATTAGGTGCTTTAATTGGAGGTATTGCTTCAGCCGCTGCTAATCTTATCCCTTCTAAAGAAGGAGTTATGGGAGCAGTCGGGCAGGCAAGAGAGTATCGTAGCAAGCAGTCAAAAGCAATTGAAACTTATAATAAACGGTATACTGACTTAGTAGATAATGGTATAGCCGCGAAGAATCCTGTAGTAACTACTAAGTTATCAGTAGAAGGTCCTCCCGAAAGCCCTAAGTTTTTTAAAGAGGGAGCAACCAAAGATGAGATTAGCCAATTAGATTTTAAGGCACTAACTGATAAACACAATCTTCCCGAGACTGGAGGAAATTACACAGAGGGAGGAGATTATAAATACGATCCTGATGGGAATTTGATGATAGACCCCATAGCACTTTCTAAATTGGGTATTGATGCTTCTATGCAGTCAGAATTATCCGATCTTATTAAACAGGAGCAATCTAAAGAGAATCCCGACAAACTTAAATTGACTCTATACCGCAATAGTCTCCTTGCTAAATTGGCTGTAACCGCCTTTGAATCCGGCACTACTGATATTCTTTTTGAGCAGTTAGGCAGACTTACTTCTACTCCTGAAGCGTTTGCAGGTGGAGAAGAGGCGACAAAAGAAATAGAGTACATGAACTCCTTCGTAAAAAGATTAGAAGCAGCCTATCAAACAGGTGAAAACTATTTTGTACCATCTTCTAACTCAGCCGAAGCCGTTAAAGATAACCAGGCACGTAGAACAGCCTATTATAGTAAAGTTAATCAACTTCTCACTGCTGACGATTTGATACAGCGTAAATCTGAAGAGGTTAATGATATTAGAACTACTATTAAAGATGCTTTAGACACTCCCTTAGCCCCATATCAAAGAGAGCGTAGAATCTCGGCGTTGTTCAATGAACTATCTGCCCCTAATCTTAGTGATGAGGTTATTGCAGATATTAAAGCAGACCTTAATCGGGAACTTAGTTTTAAAGATCTGGATGATCAGGTTAAGAATAATAAATTTCGTCCTTATGCTAATGCCCAATTAGACCTTGATTTTCTAATAGATTCGCGTGCCAAGTTAGCAGATGAGGTTACATCTATTCTTGAGAGGAAAGAATGGAAAGCCAGAGACCCCAAAGCAGTTGACAGAAGCCTTATTCCTTCGAGAATGATTCTTACCCCGGATACTTCTAAGGAAGTTTATAAAGCATATCGCGAACTCCTTACCAGAAATTTAGGTCAAATTGCACGTAGAAAAAATGCACTTGCAAGTGTAACCTCAGATCTTATCAATGAACTCATATCTAAGGGAGGGCTTGATATACTCTCCACTGTAGTTCAGTTAACTCAGTTTCTTGAAAGGGTACTTTCAAATAGTTTGAAACTTACTGCTGATACAGTAAATTTACTTAAAACTTACATTTACCAGGTTGAGATTACGCTAAATGAGACTGCCGCGTATATCAACGAGGAGTTTAAAAAATTTAAAACCAGTAATCTTGATATTACAGTTGACAACTACGAAACTACTATTGACTATGATGACTATGGAGATGCAGAACTTAAACAATTGGGTGATTTACTTAAACAGGTTGAGTATTATAAGCAACTTAAAGCAGAGTCTTCAAAGTTACTCGAAGGAAATCTTAGATGGGATGCTCTTAAGGCAGAACTACCTGCAGTCGATGATTTCAGCGTAATTGATCATCTCACTGTAGGCGCTCAAAAACTTGTCGATACATTTAATTCAAATGAGAACTTAGATAATTTTAATGACATCACTTCGATTGATTTTGAGATTAATAATATAACTCAACTTGACAGGTTAGATGATAAGTTTGACGGGAAGTCTATGTTAGCAGATTTGAATGCCTTTCGTGAAATAGTATATGACAATCTTACTAATAAAGAATTACGAGATGTGAAAGATACGGATCAGATAGCAATGGCTTTACAAAGAGTTTTACCTCTTACTGACGTACAAACAACTGCCCTGTCTACTTTAGACCCTATTACGGCGATAGCAGTCTTATTAGACCTGCCTAATGAACAGGATGATCTGTTAACTAAGCATATAGATGTAGTATATGCTATGTACTCCAAGATGATTGGAAAGTACCCTAATATTACTAAGAACGTTCTTACAAGAGCAGACTTCGAGTTCTTAGGTACTAACCCGGTTAAGTTCTTCCCATATATTTTAAATGAGTTCCTTAATAGTTATAAGCGTACGACGAGAACCAATCCCCAGGCAGTTGATGATTTTGCTAAAACTCTGTCTGTCTCTACTCTGTTAGAGGCTCCGGATAGTTTTAAAGAGTTTACTAATAAAGAGATTGCTGAGATGTACGCAAACGTAGCCGCTGCTTCTTTATATGTTGCCCATAAAAATTCTCCTTTAACTGCGAGGTTGGGACTGACTCGTGGATTAGAACTACTACAACAATCAAAAGCAGATAAACTCGCAGGCAAAACACCTCCCTTTCCTCCTACTATATCACAGCAAAGATTAGTACAGGAGTTAGTTAGTTTAACGTCTACCAATTCATTTAAAGATCCTGATATATTTCAAAATGTAATTGGAATCAGATCCCCCGCAGGAGCAGGCAAATCCACAGTGATTGTACCCACTGCTTTAGCAATACTGGGATTACAGCCTAAGAATATCTTAGCAGCAGGCAATAAGGTTCTTGCAGCAGAGACTATTAAAGAAGCAACGGGGTCTCCTTACCCCGTACATACTGCGGAGAATCTGTTAGAGACTCTTCAAAAAGGTGTTCCTGACGATGTAACTTTATTTATTCTTGATGAAGCAGCAGCAGTTAATACCAAACTACTATACAACATCTTAGGAGCATTTGCTGATTTACAAACTAAGAACCAGGATAAGAATTATAAACTATGGTTAGTGTATGATCCTAATCAATCTGGCAATACTACCTATGGCTCTTCTACTTTAGATCAGGATGCCTTCACTCCTATAAAAGATACTATTTATGTTGCTGCGTTAGATAAAGTAAAGAAAGGTATTGGTACTCCCGCAGATATCAAGATTATACTTACTTATCAAAAAGGCTTGTTACCCGGCCCCACAGGAGTTCTTCCATTGATACATAACCTAACATCAGTCTCTCCGATTTCAGTGTCTTACAGGTCAAATGTAGCCGAAATAGGGGCATCTATGAACCAGTTCTTATCTTCTTCTGAGGTAACTCTTGTTAAGTCTGCTACATCTAAATCAATAGATGATTTAAAGGATATAGAAGGAGTATTCACTTCTAAATTATCTCCTAATTCCGCAGTTACTTCCATCTCAGAAAAGGTGAGACTATCGCAAAAACTAAACCCCGGAAGAACAAGAGTGATTATAACGACTAACGAAAATAAAGTTAGTTATGCGGCTTCTTTTCCCGATGTCACTATTGCTACTCCTCAGGAGGTGGCTGGTAAATCTTTTGATGAAGTTTATATAGACTTACCAAAACAAGCCAACGCATTTAAGTATAATCAGGATATGTACACTGCTTACTCGAGAGCAAGGTTATTTATCTATTCTACCTCTACTGCCGGAATAAATGATGTCGATGTTAATATCCCTATTAAAACTCTATTGGCTTCAAAAGTCTTTGCCTTAGAGTTTGATACTCATATAACAACTAAGAAGGAACAGATTGCTGATTATGATCGGTTTTATCATTCCGGTACTGCCCGTGCGGCAGACACTACTAAAGTTCCAAAAGATAATACACCTCCTGCTGATGCTAATACTAAAGTTCCAAAAGATAATACACCACCCGCCGATAATACACCTCCTGAAATCACTGCAGTTGAGGAAGAAGCGAAAAAAGATCAGGGTATTGACCAGGAACTCAATAACCTGAAATCTATACTCGAGGGTATGGTGGAGAAAGAAGATCAGGCGATTGACCAAGAACTCGTTAACCTGAAATCTATACTCGAGGGTAAAGCATTAGAGGATAAAGCATCAGAGGATAAAGCATTAGAGGATATAGACGTAAAGACTAAACTGGTTGAGACAGGAGATTCAATTAAAAAAACACTAATAGAAATTGACGAACTGTCAGCAGAATTAGAAGAAGTTGTTCCGGAACAGTTAGAAAGTTTACTTCAAAAGATAGAGTACGCATTTGACGAACTTGATTCGCACCCCGCAGACAATAACGTTGAGATTACACCTGCTCAAGATGCAGCAGCCCTGAAACTGCTCCAACAAACCGAAGTTATAGTGTTAGACCTGGTAAAACAATTACGTACTTTAAGAGACCTCTCTAAGAATAAGGTACGTGATACTGCGTCGGTAGATATTCGAGTGAAAGAGGTTCTTGATGACGTTGTAGCCATACGTATAGCAACAGAACAAGCCGATGACGAGGATTCCGACTTGGAAGATGAGTTTGTCGAACAAGTTGACTCGCTCGAAGAGTATGAAGATATTGTGGATGACATTACTATTAATGATAAGGATCTTCTTCTAAAGCATCCTAATAATTTTGTTTTCCGAACAGCAATATTAAATGTAGGGGATGAAGTAAGAATATATAAGGATGTATCTGCAAAAGGAACTCGTTATATTGTTACTAAGTTATACGGTGATAAACATATTGAAGTAGCAGTGTTATCAGATGAAGAAGTTAAATCTTTACCGGATTTCCTACAAAAAATTACTACGTTACCCTCAGCGGCTTTACAGAAGATTACTGACGGAGATGTACATTATTACATCATCCCTCCCGCACTCGAATTTGCTACTACTTATATAGGGCCTTCTCAAAGGTTACAACATATTTATGATCCTAACTTTACATGGGACTATACTGAAAATGGTTATGGAGAATTGGTTGAGATATATATAAACCAGTTAAGCGAATTAGATAATAATTACATCGTAAACAAAGATGAGGTATTATCAAATTTAAGCGGAGTTGATTCAAATCAAAGACCTTACGTTAGTTTAGTTTTATATTCCGAAGCAGAGATTAAAAAGATGAATGATCCTTTGATCAGGCCGTCTGTACCTTATCTAAGGATACAAGGATTACGTACTGTTTCCGGAGAAATTAAACCTCTTCATATTATTCACAGACCCGCAATTATTCAGCAAGGTTCTTACGCTGCTGAAAAGATAGGGCTGCAGAACATATATGAGTTCATAGAACTCACAGAGGCGTTTGAGAAGATGAGTTTTCAGCACCAGGAATTAAAAAATACTATCTATGCCGGAATGACTATGGATACAACCATAGACATGAAATTAGTTGATCCTCAGGATCAAAGAAATAAGTACTACCCTTATGCCGCGTTTATTGCTGCTTTGAGTGATGCTCACTTACGTTATCTAAATGGAGAGGCAAACCCGGTTATTCAGGTTGCTTCTAAAGAGTTAAATACAATGCTGAGGGCTAAGTATCCTGCTGCTGTATTACATGATCTAAAGTATTTAGACGTACAGAGACTTGCTGAGAGTGCCAATGAAATAGACTCTCTACTGCATGGTGAGAGTCTCAACGAGGAAAATATTCCCGTAAGAAAGGCTAATGGAGGCAGGATTCGTAAGTACAAGGGTAAGGCCCAAAAAGCGTTCAATAGAATAGCGGCTACAAACTATCTCACTACCCTGCCTACAGGACAGTTGGTGATTTTACGTGATTACCCCGGCTATTCTCAAGAGGGTGATAAAGCAGTTGGCGTAGGTATGCCTTTAGGTGGAAGACCCAACTTTGAAACTGAATTAGGGAGTTCACTTAATCCACCTCTTACCCAAGCCGCTAAAAGTCAACTAAAAGCAAAGTATGCTCGATTAGAGGCTAATAATAAACAAGAGAGTTCTATGGGCCTTCAATTAAAATCTATAATTGATGCAGTGGAGTCTAAATATGATGCTCACTTAAAGCCTTTGTCTTTAGCAATACTTAAATCTTTATTTATCGATTCTCAGGACAAGGATAATAAGTTATCCGGAGTTGGTAACGGATTTGGATTAAGAATGCCTCTTTCTTTCCTGGCATTCAAGAATGTAGACAAAGTTACCGACGAGCCTAAATCCCCTATTGCCGATCAGGTATTAATGGGATTCGTAGAGACTCAGTTTAAAAGAGTTATCCCTACCCGGATTAGTTTAACTGCCAACCCCGTAGCAGGAGAGACCACCGTAGATGTCCCTACGGCAGTTAAAACTCCTATGATTAAGTTTTATAACGAGATTAATAGTCTGAAAGAAATAAACGCTGATTTAGTCAAATCGATAGCATCTAAATATGGGGTAGAAGTTGATATCCCTAAGATAGTATCTGCTCGTCAACAAGATCTATACTATGCCACACGTAGTATTCTCATTGCAGCATTGGTTCGTAAAAACTTAAAACTACCTACTCTGAAGGAACAGTTATACAATGCAATCGAAATGTCAAACGATGCAATATCGTATACTAAGGTTAAAGGTGTAACAGAGCCTGCCCCAAGAGACTACTTACGAGCAGTAGTATTGTCTATGCTCTTTGACAGTCTTACCGCTGACGAACTGGTAAAGCAAGCACAGAAGTATTGGATTTCTAAAGCAACTAAGACTGATGCTAAATTGGTATTAGACGAAGTTCTTATACTATCTTTTGAGAACATGTTTACTCCTGACGGAGAACTTAGATTAGTAGGACTTGAAGGAACTATCATGGGTATTGCTGAGGAGAACAATCTAACTTTGAAAAAAGCAAAGACTAAATTAGAACGAGTAGAAGCAATTGTAGAAGTTCTTAGAAAACTCTCCAAACAAGAGATCATTAAAAGTACAGAGGGGAAAAGTCTTGCTGAGCAACTAATGGTATTTAAAAACCAGGGTGAGAATATTAATCAGATGGATACCGAGTGGTATACTAAAATCGCGGTAAAAGAATTAGTAGACAGGATTGCTGATCAAGAACTGTCTGGGTATTATACTGCTACTTTAGAGGATGAGGACAGTCTTCCGTTCTTTATACACCGGTTAGAAGAACTTCTTTTCAATCCGATAAGCAGAGACTTAAAAAGAAGTTCTGCAACTGAATTAGGGGATAATTTGACTCCTGCTGAAGCAAAGGCTCTTTACAACAGAATAGTATCCCCTACTCTCTTAGATCGTTTGAAAAGCGCTTTTAAAAGGAAGTCTAAACCTTATTTCCGCATCATAAGTACTCTGGAGATGCAACACTCTCTGGGTAAGAACAACTGGGGGTTGTTTAAGAATGGTATAGTTTATGTAATAGAAGATAAAGATGGTGTTAAATCTAAAGTAGTTAAGCACGAAGCATTCCATAAAGTTTTCTGGAATTACTTAACTGCAATAGAAAGACTTACTTTATTAGACTTAGCAAGAGCGAAGCACGGTAATAAGAGTACTATAGAATTAGAAGAAGACCTTGCTAACGGGTTCATGAATTATGTCGCAAAACCTAAAAGTTTCTCGGGTAAGTTATATGAGATGTTTAGGAAGATTCTTAATTTCTTCGGTTTTGTTTATAATAACATAGAGAGTATTGATGCGTTCTTCGATGAACTGTCTTCCGGGATGGTAAGTGGTAAGGAAAACAACAGTTTTAGTTTAGAAAGAAATTTGGCTGAAAAATGGCCCACCGTAGAATTGTATACAAGAGCCAAGACACTATTCTTAGAGACCTTTGACAATGTATATAATGGGTCACAAGAAATACTTTCCTTTGACGAGGCTTTAGAAGATACTTTCGATCTTCTAAATAATATGTTTATTACCAGAAGAATTGAATTTGGAAGAGATGAATTTGAATTATACAAAACAGCCATCGCTCCCATATTAGATCGTAAATCCAATACCTCAAAAGACTTTATTGCAAAGTATTTTAAGACTGTAAATAATAAGGATTCCAAGGCTGTTAAAATCGCTGCCTTAGAAGACCAGTTACAAGAATTGGTAGAATCCAGAACAAATGAAGTTGATACTGATTTAGATTCAGCAATCGAAAGTGTGAACGCATCTATTGCGGAAGAGACTTTTGAATCTGACTTGTTTAATCCTTTGGATAAGATTACGGGACGAATCAAGCAGAGATTGGTACTGACTAAATACACTTCTAAAGGGGCAGTAGTACAAGGAGACTTTTTCGGGATATTTAATGCGCTACTTCCTATACTAAGTGACATTCCTAACAGTTCTTTACCAGAGATTTTTACTATAATAAAGAAACGGACTATGGAGAAGATAGGCTCTCCTTTTCCCGGTATTATTCCTAATAACGTTCGTAAAGCAGCAGCGGAGTTTATACTCAATACTATTGATTCCAGCGAGTTGAATATTAAAAACTCCAGTGATGCAGTAACCTTTTATAAGGATGTTAATTTCCCTACTATGTATGCGGTATACTCTTCTACCGAGAGTACGAGAGGTATAACGTATAGTTTAGCAAGGGATAATCCTTTGTTTCAGATATTTGTTAAGCCTGAAAATCAACGTATTTCAGAATGGGTTAAAACTTTTCCCAACTATAAGAAGTCTTACGATTACTCATTTAAAAGTTTTGAAGATCTAACTTTTATTAAATCGATTGTTAGTGCTATAGGATCACTTACCAGAGGAAATCCTTTTGTAGCGGTGCAGCAATATAAAAACTTTAAATATAGAACTACATACTCTCCGAACAACGTTGCAGGAAAAGAGGCTATCTTAGAGAATAAAATAATCTCTTCTTTATTAGACAGGTTGATAACTAAGGTACCTATATTTACCGCTAATAACAGGGTGTCATTCACTGCCGGTGAAAAAGATGCTACTCCAAACAGATCTGTTAAGGCGGCTATAATAAAGTTGGCTTTGACGAATATTAAATTGCCTGCTTCTTTTATATCAGATTTAGGTCCTTCTGCTGTGGATAACTTGTTCCGGCAGTTATCCTTTCTGATGCCACGTCTTCAAAACATTCAAATCTCTTATAACGAGAACGCTAATTACGAGACTCTGTTTAATAGTATTAATGATGAAGGTTCTACAATATCCTTAATAGTGGATCTTATGGCTTCTTCCTCTTCCGCAGTAGAAGTTAATAACTTCATCAGAGCCGATGGCAGGAAAGCATATCTCTATAAAGACTCTTCTTATCAAACTTCTCTGATAACGTACTTACTAAATAAAGAAGGATTCTTTCCCCATCTTACTCCTAAGAAAAAGGGATTTACTACCACGAGTAAACTACTGGAGACTAATAAGTTTCTTTGGCAACCCATATTTAGTCACATTCAGCATGACGGTATTAAAAGTGCAGGTACTGTGTCTTATGCAGTCGGACTTACTGCTGAAAAGCCAAGGCATTACTTTGAACGTACTTTTAAATACGGATTTTTAAGTCGATTAAAAAGTTCCGGTAAAAAATCTTACTATCAGTTCTTGCCTATCCCTTCCAGTCGTACTACTATATCGGGTTTAGAAGTCGCTGTTTCTTATGATCTCAGAGAAGAGATTACAACTATAATAAAAGCACAGATGGACAGACCTCCGGCTACAGAGTACCCATTAAATAAGAACTATGCTAAGAATAGAAACAAGTTTACTTTTCCTGGTTTAAGTGGTGACGTTTCGGGTCTTCATGTCAAAGATGTTGTAGACAAAGTATATGCGCATATTGAGGCTATGTCTTTAGCAGCCTTTGAAGAAGCGGAACGTATGGGGATTAAATACGATGCCACCACAATTGATACAGCCGTTAAACTCTTTGAAATAGTTGAGAAAGACTATCTTTCTGATTCTAAATTTACTGCTAAGTTAAAAGAACTCAGAAGACGTAAGGATCCTAATAATACGGACTCCGAATTTGAACTACGCGACGCGAAAGACATCCAGGAGAAGGGTTTGAAAGCAGTAGTAAGGAAACTGTATTACCATTTTTATGAGAATCATATTGTAAATCAATATTCTCTTTCCCAGTTAATTTACGGGGATGAAGTCTTCTTTAAAAATAAGGAGGATGAGACAAAGAGAATACAATCTGCTACCGGTTCCGGGGATATTGCTTTAGCTGATAGTCAGTTTGGACTGTCAAGAGATAATCCTCTTCATTCACAAGTTCTTGTAATAGAAGATGTGGTAGGTACCTTACCTGACTACTTAAAGGATTACAGACCGGCATCTTTCCAAGATGAGTTTGAAGAATCAGATGCTCAGGGATTGGCTACTCCTGCTATGTATGAAGCATTTTCCAATGCTTTAGGTGCGGAAGCAAGTGCTGACGTAGTACTCAAACCTCTTATTTACTACCAGAGCGAAAAGGGTGAACCAAAACTTATTAAATTTTCTATCACAGTTATATCAGATGAATTTTTAGAGGGGCTTAGAAATCTTAAAGATGGAGAAGAAAGAATTAAATTGTTTAGCAATTTAAGATCTGACTTAGAGCAAACTAATGTTGGCCTTGCTGTTTTTTCATCAGCCTTTAAGTTAGGTTCTACGTCCAAACCTGCAGTTGTTAGCAATGATTTGATTAATGGAGGTAACGGTTTACTACCAGAAAACATAGTCAGTATTGATCCTTCTTTTTTTAGGTTTCAATTAAACCCTGCTAAAGAGGTGGACGTAGACGTATCTAACCCTTCGCAGGTAACTGCTATGTTAAACACGAACGGTAAAAACGAAACTGAGACAACTATACTACACAAGTTAAATGCTATCCAGATTCGGACAGGATTATTAGAATACAATATTAAAGCAGGATTGCAAGACAATCTACCTACTCAAAATACTAAAAAGAAGGTCAGAAATTTGATTGTACAAAAAGCAGAATCATCTCCTTCTACAACCCATGTAAATAGTTTACTCAGATTCAAATCTCCTACCGGACAAAGAGTCTCTTTGAATGCTCCTTTGGTACATCAGAAGATTGTATCTTTATTGACTTCCCTTGCTTCGTCAATGACCGTAGGGTTTCGTATACCAGGATCTAAATTAGTACTACAAACGGAAGTAGGTACTTACTCGGCTAAGACATCCAGATTACAATTTAAAGATAAAGACGGATACACAGAAGTGTTGTTACCAGAATCTTACAGGTCTTTATTTTCAGAAGGAGATGTAGTCGGTGTAAAAAATTCTATTGTAGGATTTAGAATCCCGACTTCTAATCTGCACTCAGCACAGTCATTAATAGTAAAAGGTTTTTATAAAGTTCCTGAAGGATCCTTAGGCAATATAATAATCGCTCCCGCAGCGATGGTATATATTACAGGTAACGACTTCGACGTAGATACTCTGTTCCTAATTAGGAAAGCAGTACTTAAGGAAGATGTTAATTTACATCCTTACGGTATTAAGCATATCGCTAAAAAAGGGACTTCACTTGGAGTTGATGACAAAATTATTACAATAGGTAACTATACATTGTCAGAAGTAATCAACAATAGGGTTAAGGAATTATTGGCTGACATTAACGTTCTTACTTTCCAGTCAAAAGGAAAGAACGCTTTACTGGTAGGAGAGAAAAGTGCAATAATTAGCCTACTCTTAGAGTACTCTAAAGAAGCAACTAACAATGCTATTGTACATACTATTTCCAAAACCTTATTAGATCGGAAAAATAGATATGATTTAAATACTCCGATTACTTTAGATCGAGTTAAGAAGACAAAGGGAGATACTAAAAATGCCTTAATATCTAAGTTTAAATCCTTAATTCCGTACTTAAAAGCAGCCGGTGTTGAGGAGGAATTTTTAACTTCTGCATCTTTTATCAAAGAGGTAGAAGAGAATGGTTTTGGCATAGTAAGCGAAATTACTGAGAATGGTAGAAGAATTAGAGCGAGGTATGATTACGTTTCTTCTCCTTTATCTATAATGGAAACACTGGCATCTTTATCCAACCCGAATAAAGAAGGATACTGGACTTTAGCAGAAGTAGAAAAAGAGTTATACCCAAAAGGAAATTTAACTGACTACTTAGTGCAATCTAAGATTCATCAAAATACTTATTCCGGCATTAAACTTACCGAGATCACAGCAGCAACTACTAAGGTACTGGGGTATATGTATAGTGGTACTCCGATAACTAAGATCAAACTTAATAAGATAACCTACGATAAAGGTACTTTAGAAACGGTACAGTTACTCGCTCTCTATGGAGTTTCTTCGTTGGAAGCCCTCGTTGATTTTGACTTTAATGTGGAGGTACTCCAGCGAGAATTACCTACGTTAAATGAAAATACAAGGGTGAAGATTGATAAGCACGTATATAGTACCCTTTCCCGGGAAGAATTAACTAAGTCCGGACCGGTTTATGAAGGGTATCGTAAGGTTAATACGTTTGAAACTTTAGATACTGCTCTCAACCTTGCAATAGATAATACGAAAGAGCAGAAGTTACCTTTCCTGGCAATAACAAATGAAAACGCCAGCCTGTATCTTGCTGCTATTGCCATAGGAATACCCTTTACTGACGTAATGTTAATGTTCAGAGAACTGGAAGGTTTATCATTCCAAGAGGAAGACATTGATCTGGAGATGAGCCGTTTGGATCAACTTGTAACCGGGGACTATCTGGATGTAATAGGAGAGTTAGATTACTCAGGCTCAATTACCAGCGAGATCATGGATAAAGCAGGTACTTCTAAAGATAAGACTATAACTTCCAAATTAGTAAGCCTTTTACTGATCAAAGGTTCTGTGTCTACCCAGGTTCTTAGAAACGGGTCTGAAAAGGCACGGGTGTTAAATAAGATTATTCTTCTGAAGGAGATAAAGAAATTATCCAGTATAGGAAACGCTTTATTCAGAAATTCGCGACCAATCAATTTACTTAAAGGCATCTCAAATGAGGGCTGGAAACTCAGAAGTGCATTAGAAAAGTATGAAGAGTCTTTAGTCGATGAAACATTTACTAACGTAAAACTTGATAAAATCCCTAATATAAAAGCAGCAGTGGAAACTTCCAAAGCAGTATATGCTTCTTTAGAAGAAGTAATAGATATCTATAAACCCAAAATAGTAAATCTTGCTAAAGCAGTAGGACGTAAAGTTTCCATTAGTTTCTCAAAAGATGAGAATGAAAATGCACATTTAATATCTATGGAAGTACTTAAAATGTTATCCGCAGATTTAATTTTAAATTTAGGATCTGATGTTATTGACTTAAATGTAGATGCCAACTTATCATTTACATTACCCAATGGTGAAATAGTGTATGGCAGCGATGCGTTTGGACAACAATTCGTATTAAAAGTAATTAAGGCAGCAGCATTAAACCCATCTAACGTATTTTTAAATTCATTAGAAGTAAGAACGATGAGTGACTCTACGAAGACTCTGGCTTTGACTGCTAACAAAACAAATGAAGAAGAGATAGATCTAATTTTAATTAGAGATTTTGCAAGCCTCTATAACTCCCCCGAAACAAAAGAACTTGCCTTAGGCTTTCTTAAATACGAGGTAGTTAACAGAGGGTTACTGTACGGACGTACTTCTATTTCAGGCGTATTTCCACCTGCTTTTATAGCAGGGCTTACCCAGAAGTTAGACGAGCGCTTAGCCTCTTTAAATGCGTTAGGGAGTACTACATCAATAGTGAATAGATTTATCCCTCAGTTTATCAGAAACAATAATGCCAAACTTAAATTTGTTTCCAAAGATAAGGACGGAGCCTATCCCAAGCCCAAACAAACGAGTTATTACTTAAATTCTCAAGGTACTGTGGTTAAGACTTATGCCGATAATAAAAACGGCTTCCACTACGACTTGGCGTACCCCAATGTTAGTTCTACGTACCCTACTATTATAAAAACTTACGGAGAAAATACTTACAAAAAGATTGGTAGTGATACAGATTTTGTCTACTACAGATTATTTACGACAGGGAAAAAATCTAAATATTATGATTTTAGATCTGAAGATTTATTTTCTATTTACGATGCTTCTCAAGCCATGCAGCCTGAGTTAGCGGTTATCCAGGATTACAAATACACTAATCGTTCGGAAACAGAATTTGTTCAGGAGACGGGTGTAGCAGTATATGATGTAAATGATATAGTATATCTTCTTGATAATAAGAATGGTGCTCCTTTACATATGACCAAGAGTAAGATTAGTTCCGTACGAACACTAAAAAGTAAAATCTTTTACACAATTGAAAAGGAGGAAGTTATTAATTTTAACACTCCTACTGCGGCAAGTGCTCCAATACAAATTAAAAGTGCTTCTGATGTAGCCTCTCTTATTGAATACGTTAGCGAGAATAATCTTTTAGGATTACATTCCAGCAATGTTCAACACAAAAACTTAATCAGATTAGATCTCACTACAACCTCCTCAGCGCTTGCCCAGATAGAGGCTTTACAGAAAATAGTTGTAAGCGAGGACATATTCACAGAGTTGTACCAAACGGCTCCTGAGAGCGCTATAATTATTGCTCAGGCACTCTATGACAAAACAGGTTATAGAGATTATATTCTGGATGCTGAAAGCCCTTTAGACGTAGTGAAATACAGGAAAGACGTAAGAGGAGAATTATCTTCTTACCAACTCGACAAAAAAGGCCCCTATGTAAAAGGTAATTTTTCTATGGGGGACATACTTCAATTAGGTAAGAACTCTAAAGGAGCGTATGTATTTGGAAAAATAACTGCTATAATATTAGATAAAAATTATATTAAAGTCTTTGGTACTAACATATTTAATAAATTAACCGACGATAATTTTGATGACCTATATAACCAAACCTGCTAATGACTTGTGCGCTTAAAAATTCAAAAGAATACTTAGACTACAAATCTAAATACGGAGAAGTAACTGCACATCATCTTTATGTAAACGAAAGTAACTTGACGGCTTCCTCCCCCATTGAGGGGGGGTTAGCCAATTTTCGTAGCATAGAGATGGAAGTCGGCCAAAATCTATCTGCTTACCAAGACAGGTATGGAGATTTACCTGCTACCCAGATCGCAGTTGCGATTTTAAATAAAGTACCTCCTCGCTCTGCAGAGACACCTAAATTTGGTTCTGTCTTAGAAGACCTGGCAAGTAGATTCGGAATACCTTATGAAGTGTACTCCGATATTAATGATGCAAGGAGAGGCTATTACGCTAATGAAAATGGATCTCGCAGAGTTTATGTAAATACTGCTCATGCCACAAATGATACTCCTTTTCATGAATACTTTCATCCATTCGTCAGAGCACTAAAAGTAGAGAATCCTAACCTATTTGCAAATCTTGCTGTCTATGCTCAGAACACTAATAACATTGAGGATGCGGAGGAAGCCCTTACTCAGTTCTTAGGAGAAGCAGCAGTACGTAGAAAGCCCTCTTCTTACCTAAATAAATTTATTGACTTTGTCAAATCATTTTTTCTTAAAAACTATAAGGTAAACTTATCGGATCTTTCTCCTTACACAAAGATGAAAGTTATCCTTGATATCTTAGCAGGGAAGGTAGAGATTACTGACAATACACTTACTACTGCTAATCAACTCGTTAATCAAATTTTAACAGGGATAGATGGCAAATTTAAAAACAGAGCAGGAGAACGAGTAGACGTAGATAGTATAAAACTACTGCAGGAGCAGGCTACCAAACTGACTACTTCGGACGAGTCCAATTATTATTTAGATGAGAATGGGAACAAGGTGGGTATGAGGATGACTTATTTTGTAGGAGATAGAGAATCTGGTGTATTCTCTGTCAGATATAAAGGAAAGCAATTATTATCTGATAGGGAAATTGCCTTGCGTAAATTTGCTCAGGCAGGGTTACGAGAGGATGCTAATATAGTAGTTGACAATGGTAAGTTAAGTTTAACCTTAGATGAGTATACTGAATACATATCTACATCTCGTTCAGAGAATAGAATAATAGGTAAAGCACAGCATGCTTACTTAGCGCATCTTACAGAAACGGATCCTGCCCGTAAGAATATCTTGCTGCAGGAAGCCTTGTTATATGCTAAGCAGTTAGGAGCATCGACTATTGATGAGGTAAAGCAATTAACGATAATCAAGAATGATTACCTGTCAATTCTTAAATTAGCCGGAATTACTCCTCAGGAAATTTCTGGTCCGAATGTTATTCCTGACACTTTCTTTCCCGAACTTACCCTTGCGAGCGAGTTATTGCTTACTCCCGAAGGCTTACCCTTAGTTACTACTGCGGATGGGCTTATACGCCATCCTAACGGAGAGTTAACATTAGTAGACTATAAAACTGGTAATATAGTATCTGATATAGATGTAAATACTTTGATGGCTTACTCAAAGGATTTAAATATAACAGACTCTAAACTTAATAAAGCGTATCTTGAATTAGCATTAAGAGCAATACTTATTAAAGAAAAACTACCTAACGCTAAGTTTAGAGCAATTAAAATCATCAAGATAGATAATTCAGAGAGTGCGAATCATAAAGCATTTGATTTAGATTTAGGACCATTTCTTAAATTAGCCGAGAACTATTATATGAAAGAGCATCCTGCTGCTTACAAGAAGTTGGTCGAGAAAAATCTCTTTTCAGAAGAAGAGTACATTGGTCTTAACTCTCAGATAGTTAAATACCAGGCGGTATTAGGGAAATTACCTTACCCACAAAGATTACAATGGGTAGAGAATAAGATTAATGAATTAACCTTAGGGAAATCTAAGGAGACTATTGATGCTGAATCTGATGTAATTAAAAAACAAAGAGCAGCATTAGCAGAACTTAGATTAGAACTATCTAAAATGCCAGGGACTTCTTTACAGGGAGATACCGGAGATATAGATCGATTCTTAGGCTCCATTAAAAATATGTCTGATATTAGTGACTCTAAGTTTCAAGTTTTTCATCAGCAGTTATTAGAAGCAAAGTCTGAGGCTAAAAAAGAATACGATGAGTATGCTGAGAAAGAAGCCAAGTTACTTGCTGAAGTCTTAAAAGAAGTAGGGGCTAATGATGGCAGGGGAGTTACTATGGGGAATATTATAAAGACTGTCCTTATAGGAGGAGCAGCAATCGCAGGTAACATTTTCTTTGCTGCCGGTACTGCAATAGTCAGTTCGATTATTACTCGTAACTTTAAGAAGTCTCCGAAAGACGTATTTGACTTTATGTGGACTAAGAAGGAAGATGGTGACTATCTGAACAATAGCGATGTCTACTTGTCTAATTCCGGTATGAAGACTTTGAGTGCTGCTCAGAGAGCATACAGAGACTTCATTAAAGCCTCCCTGGCAGAGGTATACTCTTCGACCATGCGAGCACCCTCTCATCTAAGTGCCTCTGGTAGAAAGCAAATAAGCAAGGCTGAGGCATCAGGGCTTCCCACCGAATTACCTTCTGATTTCTTACCTCGGATTCCTAAGCAGGTCGATGAGATCAGATTAGAAGAGTCTTATACCGCTAATCTTTTCGGAATAAGAACTCGAGTTAAAAACTGGACTAAGAGAACGTTATCAAACTTCATAGAAGGTAATTACTACTCTGAAGATAAAGGTGGTATTCCGGTTAAATACTACGCTCACTACGGATCTCAGAATGTTCAATCAGCAAATCACTCTTACAACGTTCACGACGCATTTAGAAAGTTTACCGGTAATATGATTACTAAGAAGTACATGGATGACATGTACACTTTAGCAGAAGGCTTAAAAAATATCTATGAATTATCTACTGATGAAGCAGGCCGTAAGAATAAAGATAATCTTGCCAGGTTTGTCGATGACACTATTCATAACCAAATATTAAAACGGCCTAAGGAAATAAGATTTAAAAAATCTCCTATCATCCTTCCTCCAAATAAATTCTTTGGTAATGATTCTCCTATTGAGATAAATCAGGATAAACTACTTAGAGTATTGAAGTCAGGAGTATCGTACTCAGTAATGGGCTTTAAGGTAGTGGGTGCAGCATTTAATGCCGGACTTATTACTATAACCAATGCTATGAACTCTACCAAGTACGTATGGGCTGCCATAGCAGGAGTTGACCCTGAAGATGTTAAAGTTTCTAAAGGAGCAGTTACATTTGGCTTTGCAGCCTATGCTGACTATCTAAAGAACAGTATGCTCGGAACTCCTGAGAAATCCAAGATATGGAATATTGCTAAAAAGTTTGACTGGATGCCTGATAATTATGGTTATGGAGACAATAAAGAGGATCTGTTATATGATACTACTCAAAAAGGATTATCTTCCTTTGCTTTCATGTTTCATAATTACGTAGAATCTTACGGTGCTTTAACACACTTAGGTATAATGATGAACTCCATTAAAGTGGATACTGCTGATGGCAAAAAGAAACTTTGGGACTTATATGACAGAGAAGGCAACTGGACAGGAGGAGATCGTGGTAAGGTAGAGGTTGCCCCCGGGGAATTTAAAACCTTAAATGAATTAGATACTTTTGAAATTAAGAATCTTAAACGTGCTTACGAAAAACTACATGGTTCCTATCGTCAGGAAGAAAAAACTGCTCTCGAAGTTACCGTATTAGGAGAGTTCTTAATTCAATTTAAGAAGTTCTTTTATACGTACATGAAAACCTTGTACGCGTCTCCTTATAAGGACACGACAGTAGGAAGGTATGTCTTAAATAAAAACATAAACAGACCTGACGGAGTTCCGGTATTTAAATGGGAAGAGGAGGTTATGCAAGGACGCTTGTCCGTACTTACCTCCGGCTTTCTTGCTGCTCAGGGGATAGATAAAGTATTACTTGGTTTACGTGGTAAAGAATATTACGGTACAAGAGGTAATAGAACATTAGAGCAAACAAACAGAGTATCACGACTTGTAGAACTTGCTAACACAGCAATGTGGTTTGCAATGTTACTTTTAATCTACTCTGCTGCTTTTGATGACGATGATGATGATACTTACGCAGCCTTTCGATTCAGAAGGTTAGTAGAAGACTCTTCACTCGGGTTGTTACCTAAAGACGTACTATCTACCATAGAGAAGCCTATTGTCGCTGCAGACAGAGTATCCAAAATAGGAAAAGCATTCTTTGAATTTGCTTCCCTAAAGAAAACCTCAGAGGGTACTTATAAAGGTTCCAAAACACTTTTATCTTCAGTTCCTATACTTGGCAATCCAAATGCTATATTAGATTTATTTGATAGTAAAAAAACATCCGAAGATGGACTAATCTTCGGTTTAATACCATCGTCTACTACCTCTCGTTAGGCAGTATACAAAAAAAAGGGGGACTCCGTCGTATGACAGGGTCCCCCTTTTGTAATTATATGTTGATCGTAAATCACCTCCTACGGTTTATACAAGTCTCCGATTACAAGGTCGCTCATCGTTCCTGTAACGGTTCCCTGGATTATAGCATGCGCCCAACCAGCGTCAGTAGCCTCTTGTTTAGTAGGGTAGACTCTTCGTCGATATATACTGTTAAACCAGATACCATGATCGTTACTAAGTATGTAAAAGTAAGCGTGTGACTTCGTAGCATTATCAAATTCTTTACGATTTATTATGACTATCCTAAGCCTCTTAAAACCATCCTTATAAAGTTGACCCGCGTAAGTAGATGCCGATTGTTTGGCACCTTCTTCAGTCGGGTACATACCAAAAACGAAGTTCATACTGGACGTAAGAATGGTCGGATTATCAGTCGAGTCAATCGTGTAGATATTATAAAGGTATTCACATTCACTCGGAAGTGATTCCTTGTAATTTTCGTAGAGGAAGGTCGCCCCCAAAACCACAAAACCACATAAGACTACTCCAGCCAGGTACTTCAATGTATTTCCAAAAACTTTCATACTGTATTAGAATTTGTTGTTATTAAAAGCAGAACTACTATTAAGATAGTCATGCTATATTTTTTTTATCGTTAGATGCGTGGCAAAGATATCCCGATATGAGATCGAGACCACCATATAAGTTTCGTTATCAATCTCTATACGACTTCCTACGCGTAGCGTTCTGAAGTAGTGGGCAATCCCCATACAATTGCCATTAGTATCTACAAGTCGATAGGCAAACACCAGTAAAAACAGGTGTTTAAGTAATACATATAATACTATTAGTATTAGCGCAAAGATGACTATACGATATCCTTCACTCACTTTTGTAAATTTTTATGTTAGCAGTTTCGTATCTAATTCGATAGTAGGTAGAATCTTGTATTGCCTTTTCTTTAGAATTCAAAGTCGTAGTTTTATACCCATAGTCCCTGCCCTTAGGTACCGCAATAGTACAGTACCAAAAGTACTCCTTTTGAGGTGCAAAACTATAGTCCTTAATGTAACTCTTTAACCAGTACAGAGAACATTGAATCACGATAATCCAAGCTAAAAGTATTACAGCAAACTTCATACTACCTCTAGACATATACATTCAATTTTTCCAACAGACGGTGCTTTGACGGAAATGATAACGTACTTGATCTCTTCAATCCATACGAAACCCTCTGTTTTGGGGACAGTCCAGACCGTAACCCGAACTTTACTAAAACCTATTACACTTCTTTCATCACCTTTTAGAGTATAGTAAGTTATCGAACACTTAAATGGGATCATACTCAGTAAGATCATGATCACCACTGTTATTGAAAACCAAATCATAATTTATTTTATTTTAATGTTGTTGACAAAATTGTCGATTGATTCCTTTAAGTAAGCAAACAATACAGGAGCCCTCGTATCTAATTCAGCATTACCAGTACCTAAATACAGAGTAGGCAAACAAACCTTCTCGTGTTGGTTTAACTTTTCTAAAACTGAATCAACGTGGTGTTTAAACCACTCGAAGTCCGCATTAGAAAGATAAGAAGTCGACCTTGTAAACCTGTTATTCTTCGTACAAATCCCTATGGCATTAGGTAATCCTCTGATTACCGCTTGGGTTGTTCTCGGAGAATAGTTAGTATCTGCATCTGCTTTATTGTCATTAAATAGATAAGTAGTGTTTTTATCGAACGCTACTGCGTGACGTGTATAATGTGGTATGTACTTAACCATACGCAAAAAGGGGTGCTAAATCCTAAGATCTAACACCCCTTTTAATATTAAAAGAATTTAATGCTATCTAACACATTACCTTCTTTATCAACTAACGCTACTAATTTTCCAGAGGAAGTTTTTGCCTTATCATTGCCCTCAAGCAATACAGCGAGAGTCCGTTCTTTACGTTTACCTGTGACGGAGTATTCATCGTCAGGATTAGGGACGTTCACTGCCAGTGGACGTGGTAGTTTGAATATATTAAACATTTTTTTTATTGTTGTGATTAATCAAATTGAAGTCCTGCTTCTCCAGCAAACACTTCGATAGTGTAACCGCGTGCATCGCGGAGTTTGATAATTGAATCTGCATATAAAGGCCCTTCGTTCACAGGAGTTCCTATCCATACTCTTGCGGGAGTGCCTACTTGCCCGTATACACCGAACTGGCCGTAGACGCGGTAATTACCAGATTTTGTTCTTTTTGCCTTGATGATATCCATAATAAAATTAAAGTTGGTTGCTATTACTAACAACCAACTTGTTTAGGTAGTGAAGCACTGTTTTAAAGCGTCAACTTTTACAGAAATGTCCGTAACCACTTTCAAACTCATTTGGAGTTTTAATAGTCTGTATATTTCTGATACGTAAAACGGGGGTTTCTTTAAATCTAATTTGGGAATTTCCTTCTGGATATATTTAGTCGCCCACATAGTCGGACCATCTTGTTGTATCTCACGGATAATGAGTAGTTCCACTTCATTAAGACCTAAGAATTCTAGTGCTGACTTCTTATCAATTTGTCCCATAATTCTTGTTTTAAATCCGCGATAGGCCAAACTTCGGCGTTATCCGGAAGAGGTTGTCCTATTAGAGATTCCCAATGTGTTCTATATGCACTGTCTTTAGATACTATTCGTTGCACTGCAGAATTTTCAGCGAACGAATCCTTAATATACTCTTTATCAATTTCAGAGTATTTCCCGTTTAGAAACGGCTGCACTACGGTAGGTTTAAGTTCCTCTTTTATTTTGTAGAAATACTGTATACTTTCTTTGTCTTGATTAGACTGTACAAAAGAAGGAATGTTACGAAGCGTAGCGTCTATTTCTAAGTAACCTTGCCGTGTTGACACAACAAGATGTTGACTATCAGTCGTAATATAAGTATTGAGTAAGTACTCTTTATGAGCCTTAGGCAACACTATATCAGCAGCTGGTAATAAGAAATACGTACTTTGATTGTAAGTTCGTAGGATCATAAAAAAAGTTTCGTTACTGTGTAATCTCCTATGTAAGGAGGAGTATATGGCTGTATAAAAGGATTATTTCTATACTCATACACAGCCATCAATTCATTAATACCATAATATCGGGTCTTACCTACATATCCTCCTTCCAGTCCGCAAACTATATCGTTTTCGGACATCTCGAAAATCCTTACGTCATAAGGATACTCGCTCTGCACTGCTACAAATCTGAAAGGTAGTATTTTATACCCTTCTTTTATTAGTGTATAGTAAGGAGACTCTTCTGAGAAAAGAGCCGATAAGTAAAAGGCTGCTTGTCTGTAGTAGCCATATTTTAAAATGGAATCAAGAAACTTGTTCACTGAGTACGTAGTCTTTAAATCAAAAGGAAGAATAGTTTTTTCTTCATGATTGATAATAACCCCGTCCAGTAAGGCTTTGCAGTCTTCTCCTAAGTATTCAAAGAATACGGCAACTTGATGCTCTGTCTTGTCGGTAAAATATTGCCCTGCAAATTCGATTACATTGTCTGCAATGATTTTTGCTTTTATGTACTCTGACCGGCTGACAATAGTCTTACCAGCACTCTTTCTCAGGAGTGCGTAATACCTCTGTAAAGGCTCTTCTCTGAAGAACTTATTTACTGCCACCGTATAACTTATCGTGTAACCTGAGGCTTTGTAAGCAGCGTACAGGTCAGTGGCAGCATTAACTTCTGAAGGCATGTTATCAATAAACACCTTCATCATTCCTGTCGGTATAAGTTCAGAGGTGATATAAAAATCTGTTTTTATTCGGCTTTTATCGGTAAGAAGATAATCTACTAATGAGCCTGTTTTAATAAATTCTTTTGCAGAGTTCCCATTAGAAACTACTGCCGGATTAATTAATCGGGAGAGGGTCGAATTGGATATTCTCGTACTTTGATAATATTGCTCATAAGATATTCTACGCATTGATTTACTTGGGCTTTATTTCTTGGCATGCAGTAGAAGTCATAAGGAAGACCTAAAGTATTTTTTAAAACTTTCCATTTTATGTTAAAATCGGGAGTACGATGACCCTTGGTTTCTATTAGCCAATTTTTTCCTGTAAAATCAGGAGTATAGGTCATTGCCCTTCCATCTTTATGCTGCATACCTTTCTTCGTACCTTCTAAGAATATAGAAAGGGGTTTAATTGGGGGAAGTAATTGTATACAAGGACTCTCGTACTTAAATTCTATTCCGCTTTCCTTAAGAAGGTTGGCTGCGTACTCTTCTAACTTAGATCGATACTGGCCCTTCTTAGTGTTAAACTTGGTTTTGAGGTCTTTTTCTTTAGGGTTTTTTAAACCCGGTTTTATAGGCTTTTTTAGCCGCATAGTATACGTAATAATATGATCCATTTTACGATATCCAGAGTTACCAAAGTTCTTGCGAACCAGCCGGTTTCTATTTCACGGCCCTTCCAAGTAGCATAGCAGATATCTATGGTAGAGAAGGTGAAAATCAGCATTAAGAAAATGTTTGCTATCTTTCTCATTGTTATTAAAATTGATTCGTAGAGACCTATTACAAGTCTCTACGAATGTTGTTTATTAAATTGATGGCGTGGGGTATCTCTTTCCGCTGTCAAGTAGACGTAAGACTTCCTTATACATCTCTTTTAACTTGGGGTTACATGATACACTGACATTCTTGATATAAGCAAAGTGACCTCCCTCATATTGGTATGTCACTTTCCCTACGTGGATGCCTAAAAAAGAGAAAAGAGTATAAATATCACTCATGCAGGAATCTATAACATGCTGAGGTATATGAGTGGGGTTTTCAAAGAGGGAAGAACTACCTTGGATTAGGGGTGCTGCTTCGAGGGAAAAAGTTTGTCCTGAACTCTTTGTGTACACACCATCAATCTTATCGACAAAGTGCTTATAAATCTCCGCCAGTAGTCGGTCGTTATTATCATAGGGATATACCATACCGTCATTAGACAGAAACTCTCCTTCTAAGAAGGAGAATGCAGTCCCATCCGCCTCTGCGTTTATTACCGTACTGTAGGGTACTGTTTCAATCTTTAGGTCATCCAACAGACGAAATAGTTTTGGTTTGTTTTCAATAGTTCTAAGTCCTGAGTTGGAGTTGAAGGGGATACCTTTCGGTTCATCGTTAGTTGAATGAAAAAGAACTGCAATATTTTGCTTGTATTCGCCCAAGGATAGTTGTTTTGCTCCTGGGTTTGCTAATTTTATTGAGTAAGGCATATTTTATGTACATCCTCCCAATGCATCTTAATACATGGGATATTGTGTTTTGTTAAGATGCTGGTACTCTCACTATGAAGAGTTATTATTGGGCACCCAAGTGTGTGTAGACGTTGCAGTACGGGGATTGTGAACTCCCACCATATAGTTTCGTTATCATTAGTCTTTACACGATAGGATAAAGACAGGTTAAGATAAAGAGTGTCTCTCACCCATAGTAAATCTTTGAACTCATTATAGTCACTCTTTGATATCACTCCTTTATATAGGAACCTGTTGTAAGGCATATTAGAAAACGCTATGCCGTTGCATCCTATAGAAGGCCTCAAGCCCACAATAACCCGTTTAATCTCAGTTACATCTGTAGTCTTAAATGCCCGTAAGGGATCAACAGGGATTCCTTTAGTAATTGCTAAGGTCCTTAATATTTCAAACTCTTTATATAGTAATACCAGGTAATCCTCAGTAATACCGCTGTTACGCAGGTAAGCCATATATGAACTATCTGCATTTTTCTGATACTCGGCATATAGTACTGATGTCCTATTTATCACAGGATGGGATTATATCGTACTTAATGCTATCATCCGGATAATCTACGGCCTCCTGAAGCATTTTTAACCTGGCATCTATTATAGGCATAGAAGGGTAAAACTCTGCCTGACTATCCATAAATCCTTTGGAGCCTTTATTGTAGATTAGATAGTATCCACAGGATTGAGGTATAGGGCGAGTTAACCTATAATCAATTATAATAAACAGTGTTAGCAACCATAATACCAATATCAATGGCGTAAGCATTGTGCTAAACGCCTTTTTAAGATTTTCCATGTCTTTTTTTTGTATTTTTTGTAAGTATCGGTAGCATCTTTTTCAGGCAACAACAGATAATTTCCTCCGTATAAAGAAGACAGTTTAATCGCTGCTTTCAAACCGGTCTCGTCATTATCATATAGCCACACTATATACTTGTATTTAGTTTTTAAGTATGATATTAAAGTCTTTATATATGGCTCCTCGTTCTTGCCTACACCTACACTCTCACCCTGAAAAGAGATAGCATTGAGTCCAAGACTACTAAGAAACATTACATCTTTATGGGATTTTGTAATGATTAGTAATCTACCTGGTTGTAACTGGGGTAGCCCCGCTACATCCTGTACAGAAGTAGTAGACACCCATTTATTTTTCTTCGGAGCAAAAGGCCTGTACAATTTTATACTTCCTGAACTATACTTGTATAAGTATATGGGGTTTATAGAAGTACTCTTGTAAGCCACTTGGCAATCTATGTAGACAGTTTTTACACTGCGTACATTAAACTTTTGAAGTGTATCTTGTTCTATACCTTGGGCTTTCCACCAATCCAATTCTTCTTTACTAAAAGGCTTGAGTACAAAATCAAATTCCTTTCGAGAAGACACGACCATTGCATTAGAGTACTGACTAATCTCGTCATAGTGCTTTTGTACGTGTTTCCTTACTCCAAGATTATCAGTCCCTAATTTCATTCTTGCTACATCTCTCCAGTTATGTAAAGTAGCACGTGCGTAGTCCATAATAACTACTCCTCCGGTATTAGTTTGCAGGAAAGAAGATGAGGTGTCTGAACTATCTTTCCTACATGGGTTTGCTATATTAACTCCGAAGATTACTGGTCCTCCGAAGTATTCCATTAATTGCCGTTCTCCCAAGGGAACGAAGTTCTTTGCCAATAACATTATAATTTTATATGCTTAATCTTGAGATCCTTAATAGTGCTGCATTTAGTTTGTTCTATGATGTAGCATTCTATTTGCCATACTTGGTCTATATGTAATGTTATATTAACCTCTCCTTTACACGGCTTTGAGACGTCTTGTACAACTATAACACATTCAAAACTTACTCTAACTATACCTTCTAATCGTTTCTCTATCGATTCTTTTATTTTGATTCTTTGCTGATTATTACTTCTGAGGTAAAGATTGAACAACTCAAATATATCCATGTGGGAGTGGGGGTAATGAACCCCCATATAGCAGTACACTGCACTCCCGCCTTATTTAGAATGGGAAGTCGTCAACTACCGCATTCCTTTGCTCACCCATTTCTTTAGGGTTTACCTTTAAAGTAGTTCCCCCTATAGGTTCAGTAAAGGGGAAATATGAAGGTACAATACTGTATTTATTTTCCTTATCCATAACAACTTTTAGCAGGAAAGGCTTAGGGCCAGCCATATTAATTTCCTTGACGAGCAGAGCCATCAAGTCTTCATAAGTCTCCGCTTGTAACTTCGATACCTTTTCTATCCCAACAATTGTTGTTGCGATATGTACTAACTGCGGGATATTCTTCAAATCCCGGTTCGCAACAGCCTCTAATAAAGTTTCCTTACCCCAAATCTTAGGCTCTGTCCAGAGACGCATTCTGGCCCCTCCATTAACCGAGGTAAAACTGATTTCAATAAACTGGCGGTCGACGGTTATTGCTTTAATTGTTACTTCATGTACTCCCGGAGTAAGTCCCGCCGACTTTATTTGCGGGAGATACATTTTTGTCTGATAACTATTCATTTTCGATAATTGTTTTTCTTATTATTTCTAAATTGTTAGGAATTCTATACTCAAACATGTTATGGGGAGAACGAGACTCATCCTGACCATCTGTTTGAGTTCTCAAGAGAGCATCAAACTGTCCTGAGTCCCCGGTTGGTGCTAACTCTGCTCTGAAGTTGTAATTCAGAAATGCACCAAGTACAATCTTACTTAGTTTCCTTCCATTAGTTTTAGTCCTTACCTTGGTAATACCGTTAACGTCGTAGTACTCAGGATGGGCTAATACAAATACAACTAAATCGTCCCTCTGGATTTCCCTAACAACTTTGTAAAGTTCATAGATATCTGCTGCTAAGTCAGACCAGGCATCTCTACTATTTTGGTTCTTGTAGATATCCATCTCCGCATTGGTCATTAGTGCGTTGATAGTGTCAACCACTATAGCAGTTATTTCAGGCTGTTGAGCAATCTTTTTGATTACATTAATAGCCTGCTCCGTACTGTTAGGCACGAAGTAGTTTACATTTTTTACATAATCCCGTTTCCATTGAGTCCACGGTAACCCCTTGCCGTCTGCATCAATCCAGAACGTATTTTTTGGGACCAAAAAGGACCCACCAGTCGTTTTTCGTGAGGCTGGATCCCCAGTAATTTGAACTAATATTGCCATATGTATTTTCGTATAATTCTTTACGAGTCAGTATTGGCTTATCGCCATATTTTGAAAAGATAACGTATTCTTTGTTGTGATCAAGTGTTACCTCATTAACCTTTAACAGGGCAGGTCGGATCTTAATCACTACATCTTTGGGGAGTTTTTTCTTTGCCTTCTGCAGTGCCCTTATGGACGCGTTAAAACATATTAAAAAAACCATCCCTTTTTCTTTTCCTTTTCCTTAGTACCAAATATATCAAACGATGACATGTTTCCAAATCCTCCTCCTATAGTAGGGTCGTTGGTATACAACTTCCTCATGGTGGTCATATCGGATTTGGTAATCTTTACGTTTGTCAGAGCAGCGTTGGCATTGGGGTACATCTGCTGGGCGAGGTGAAACTGTTCGGTAGAACTCAGGGTGCCCCACCAATCACGAACATCTTTATTCATATCGTGTTCATCTAAAAACTCTTCTTTGTTTGAGTTTATAAAATTAAATAAGTCCATTAGACAAGTTCGGGGTTTATTGTAACAAACCCTGTCCCTTTACATTTGATACATTTAAGAATAAGATCACCGTATGTCATGCTTTTACCAGTACTCTTACACTTAGAACAGTTACGTGTAGTTTTACTCGTCCCTTGATTATTCAATTTAATCTCAGGAACAGCGGTATCCGTATTTGGCGGCAATGTTTTTACATTTTTCATCGTCTGTTGCTATGATTATCTGGCTATTGACCGTAGTAAAGGTTTGGTCCCAGGTGGTATGTAATAATTCTTCTACCAACTCTTCCAATTTGGAAAAGAATGGGTAGTCGTCTGCAGAAGTAACTCTCCTCCCACAGGGGTTCATGAGAATTACTTCTTCTTCTAATATAGAGTGTGGGATCTTGATTTCGTACTTTTTCATTCCAATTTTAACCAGTATAGTAGATCTTCGTGACTTATGTTCCTATATTTAGATCTCCTTATTTTCTTAACCAGTCGTACATCAGGATAATACCGTCTGTACACACTGTCCATTACTCCATAAGGGGCTTTCAAGGTATATGGTTGCCCATTTACCTTGAAAACCTTACCGTTGGAACTATTCGTTAGATAACTATGTAGATGGTAGTCGCTTCTGTAGTATCTATCGTAATGGCAACTCGTCAGGAGTAGTACCAGTATTATCCAGCTGTGTCTCATTTTGGTAAACGTAGTTATAATTCAACACATCCGATAAAGAATAGACGGGGCTATGTTTTAAAGCCACAAGAGCCTGTTGATCCAGTAGCAATGCGTACTGAGGACCTTGCACTTTCCCTTCCGGGAATACAAACTCGTTTCCAACAAGTTCATTATCCCAAGTTGAAGTGTATATATTATACCGGGGATCATTCTTTAAGGTTTCAATCTCTTCGAGACTGAATATAAGAAATAATGCAGGTGTTACTTTAGGTAGTGTATGTATGATATTCATAATTAATCTGTATATGCGAACATTCGAGAAAACTCGTCCGCTGGTAGTAATTGTATTTTCGTTTTTTCTAAGAGTACTGCATAATAGTACCCCATATATGTGGGCTGATTATCAAAGTGCCATGTTCCATCTCTCTGCTCCAAACGTGCTGAGAAGGCTTTGAAAGCGGAATTGGATAAATTGTGCATAGCCCACCGTAACATTCCATCGAAGGATGATATTGCTTCTGTGCTAAATCTACAAAAGGGAAAGGTTCTTTTTAGAGACACTCTACCTATTCTATTACGAGTTTTTATGATCTGTCCAAAGTGTAATTTGGACTTATACATAGAGTCGTATGAGATCTGATTATCGGGTTCGTTTTCTACCATTCTATAATTTTAGCATTTTCGTAATCTTCGTAAAAAGCAATTACGCCCAATCTGCCAAATCGGTTTTTTAGTACATGTACGTAAACAGCGTCCTTACCATCTTTGGTAGTAGGAAGCCCTCTTGGATATCCTTCCATAGGAGGTCCGTAGTACTCACCTATCCCTGAAATTATTTTAGGTCTGTGAACAGTGAAATGATAGTCACTGCAATAGAATACTGAAGACGCTGCGAAGATGTCAGATTTCTTCGGGTAATGTAAAAAGGGATTAGTTACCCGAGAGTCGTTTTCTATATCCCTGTTTAATTGAGACAGTATCACAAAAGATGCAGGAATATTAAGGGTATGCAGTTCTATTTTGAGTTCTACTAATCCTTGCATTAGAGCATCTATTTTCTTCTTTTCATCATCACCCTTTATCATAAGGGTATGGTCTAAGGTAACTATTAGTTTCTTTCCCCGGGGTTGGACATAAGATTGTGCAAACGCTGTTATCTGTTCTATGATCTGAGCAGGAGTTAATAACTTATCTATGTAGTGCAAATTTTGATTTGAAATAGCATCTAAAGTATTATACTTCACCCTTCTCTCTATCTGATCCTCAATCAACATTTCTAATTCAAAGGATAGTATTTCTATACTCTCATCTTTTAGAAACTCTGATTTAAGCATCTCTAAGAAAAGAGATTTGCCAGATGAAGGTAACCCTGATATAGATAATATTCTACCCCAGGGAAGCCCGTTAAACAGATTATGTAATTTTAAACAAAAGATATTCGCAGGAGGGATTTGATTTTTCTGCTGAGAAAGGTAACTCTCAACTCCTTCTGAAATATGCTTTGCGCCGTTAGAGTAATACATTAAGTGCTTTCGTTAAGTTAGAGTAATTTTTAAATTCTTGATTGATAAGAAACTTCTCTATTGGTTTCATGTACAATAGTTGGTTAGTTGTCTGATCTGCTTTTAATTGATTGATGTAATTTTTAAGTCCTTCAATCATCTCCTGCTCTTGACAGGAATACATACAAATCTCATACCATTTGGCTACTTCTTGCCGGTTGGTTCTAAGAATACGAGAAGATGGGAAATTAGAATGACTATCATTATAAGGAATTAGTTTCCAAAACTCTTCAAATCTTAAAGGGGTTATATTAGTATGTAAGGATGCCAAAATATCGTAAGCCACTTCAGTAAACTCACGAGTATCGTTAATTAGATTCTCCTTAATAAGGAGGTCATCGAGTTCTACGATCTCTTCGTTATTAGAACGAAGAATTAACTCGAGGATTGCCTGGGCGTTAATATTTCTCGCTAAAGAAAGGCATAATATACTTTTAATCATAACTATATTGGTTAAACATTTCTTCTTTCTCTGTGAAGGTAGCAAAGGCGACTTCATTTAAAGAAATGCCGTCTTTAAAAAACACTGTGTCTGTCTCGAATGTAATTTCGCCTACGTAGGTACCATTTAAAAGATGAATACATAGTGTGAATTCATAACTATCAGACCCTACGACATGAAAGGTTTCTTCGTAGCGTATCATGCTTTCATGTTCATGTCATATACCTTTAGACACCCGTCTAAGACACAAGCACTCAGGCTAATGAAGTAACCAGAGTGAAATACTGTAGTGTGTCCCCATCTACTTGTAATTTGGTACTGGTAATTACGGATCTTATGTTTATCATGTGATAGTATTACTATACCAAATTTAGGAGTAATCTTTTTGTGACTATGTAGTTTAGACATTTAATTCGTTACCTAACATAAGAAGATTTCCTTTGGCCTTTAAAATGTAACATTGGGCTTGGTAAGAACAGTGACTTAGCGTATCAAAGTAACGAGATTGAGTAATAGTTTTTCTTCCGTCTAACGTAGTGATTTGATACCAGTAATAATCTTTTGGTATACCCTTTACGGTAACTGTTTTTTTAAAAATCACTGTCCAGAACTTTTTATCTTCTTTATCATAGTATATACTAGGCATTAGACGCAATGAAAAGAAGGAAGGATACCTCTGATAAAGATCCTTTTTCAGCGTAGTAGTAAAAAGGAGTGGCACAACGTATTTCTCCTTCGTACTCTAAACTATCGTCATTATAGCAGATTTCGTACCTATAATTCCTTCCGCTGATTACCCGTACCTCTTCATATATGTGAGTCATGCTGATTCCAAAACAAAAATATGGTGTAAGAAACTTCGGAGAGACTGTACCTTTCTAAACCTTGATGGTAGAAATCTACATACACTCCCTGAATACAAGATTTAAAACGTTTGTCTGCCGTTTTTGTTATTATGATGAGGTAAGATTCATCATCTATACCCATAATCGATAGTTCAAATATAATCTGCATCAAAGTTGTCTCCAGGCTCTGTACATTACCTCACTCAGGCTGTAGCCCACACTTAATACTTCGGAGGAATCTTGTGCTGTATCGTATAACACTACTTTATACATTTTATTGTATCCTTCGAGTAGTACTATGTCGGTATCAATGATTGCAAGTATTGTCCAGTCAGTATCCATGTACCTTATCGATTGTTAATTGTGACAGGCTGTAGTAAAAGTGACTTTTCCAAAGTTCCTCTCCCGTTAATATATCGATACCCGTAGCATAATAAATAGAAGGCTTATTACCTACCTCTATTATAGATATCAACTCTTTTGTTCCTTTTAAATAAGTATATACAGTGACAATATCCTGATAATCTATATTTTCAATTAAGTCTAATAGTTCATGAATAGATTCCATAGGAGGAACTCTAAATGCGGTACTTCCCTGTGTCCATTCCTTTAATTCTCCATAGTATTTCTTTTGATATTCATAGATAATTTTAAACGTAGTTTCATACTTCTTTGTATTAGTATTATTAGTCCAAATTATGTTAGAAGGTTCGTAGATCAAGTGTCGTCTCATTCAAGTTATACAGTTTAGCAATTATCTCACTTATTGGTTGAGTTAATTGTATGGTAATAGTCTTTGCGTTGGGCCTTGAACATGACATAAATATCTTATCTTGCATAGAGAAGAATCTATATGAATTATCTCCTATGTGAAGAGCAGTGATAGCAGGTACATTCACAAAAAAACAATCCGGGCAGATAGACTTTTTAGATTTGCTATATAAATTATTATTCGGGCTTAGCAAGTCTACATTATACTTAGTATCACAGATAATACAAGGTAAAGCAACATTACGGAAGAGGTTTTCGGCATCATTCAGTATTATTTTATCCGCCACAATCGGATCAGTATAAAGATGCTTAGTTACGCAGTTGGGGCACATGTATTTACCCTTATCACTATAATAAGATCTATTCGTAAGTTCTGATTCCGATATAGCATAGTAGTTGTTACACGACTTGCAAATATCTTCCGGATATCTTGCTTCTAAGGCACTAATACCTCCCTCAAAGGTTTGTAGTTTTTTAGTACAACTATTACAACTTCGTACCATCCCTCCACTAACTAAAGTGGAGGAATGTACCGGTACTGTGAGTAACGAATACTGATCTGTTGCTAAGTTTCGGCAAAAATAACAATGTCGAAACATTAGCCAGATACTCTCTAATATTGACTCAGGGAGTACTACTGTGAAGTTGTAGTACGAGTGTACACACTCGTCAAAAGTAGCATCAACAGCATACATGCTAATACGATAAGCAAGTGAACTGTCGGCAAATGGTATCCGTTCCAGTCTGGGATTTGATGTCCCGTCTTTAAGTTCCATTTCTGCTACATGAACTTCCTCATAGCACATCTCACACATGCGAGTCTTCGTATTAGTGTAAGTGTCTAATTCTCTGTTCAGGTAAGTAAAAACAGTATGCCCGACATGTTGATTTCCACAAAAAAGGCAAAGTTCAGCATTCACCCCTCCTATTCTGTATGTGACAAAATTTAGTGGTAGTTTTGAAAGGTGACTTTTAATGAATAGATCTAAACGATTGTTTGTTTCCACTCCATAGATTTTAATTTAGAATTTACCCATCTTTCTTCAGGAGTTCCTTCTACGTAGAGATTGTAGAAGTTAGATACTTTGTTTCCGTACTTTCTATTTACTCTCCCTAATTGCTGTGTATTAATTATGCGAGAAGAAACGCTGGAGACCGCAATTCCGGTATCAGCGTCTACTATGTCAATCCCTTCGTTTAATGCACTAACTGTGACTATACAGTCTTTAAATAAGGATAGAGCAAGTTCCCGTTCCTTATGGGTAAGTTTAGAATGATATACAGGCTTATCTAAAATCCTCGCTACTTTCTCAGCAAACATAATTGTATTACAGAAGACAATAGTTTTGGTAGACGAAGGGTAACTAAGTATTTTTTTAATTGTCTTAATCTTCTCGTCATTATTGTATAATACCCGTTTTCTTAACTGCATGTAAGACCAATACGCTTTACATACTTTTGTTACGTCATTATGCTTGGTAGAGGTTGCGTGGAGTTTTGCAAAATCAAATACCGAGGTTGCAGGGTGTGTTTGTTTTTTTAGTTTGGCTACCTGTATAGCAGCAGCAATAAATTTCTGGTTAAAGAAATTATACTGTGCTTTTTGTATCTTATTCAAGTTTACGACTACTTTATGAACCGTACAGGGTGCCATTACTTCTTTAACATCTTTTATATTTTTACTGTATACAATAGGGGCTTTAGAGATCAGGAGTTGTTGTCTCTCTTCTGATTCCGGTAGGGAGGCCGTCAGGCATAGTAGATATTTATAAGTAACGTTTTCAAATACTTTTGAGAAAGTGGGGCTAAGTGCCCTATGTACTTCGTCTACTATTAAAAGATCTACTTCGACTTTTGTCTTATGGGCCGAGTTAATTACCTGAACTACAGCCTCCCTACTTCCAAGTTCTTTATGCCAACCTTCAACGATAACTCCTAAGGAAGTAACTATTAAGGTTTTCCCACCAACTTGATCGTGGGCCATTATTCCAATACGAGTCTTACCAACTCCCGTAGGTAAGATTATTGTACCTATTTTTCCAGCAGCAATCCAATGTTCAATTGCATTCTGCTGAATGCTATCTTTCGTCATATATTAAGTCTGACTGTGTTTAAACCAAAGTCATTATCATTAGCGCAGCCTGAACACAATTGTTCATCTGAATAGATTTCTGTAGAACACTTAGTGCATTTGTTAGTGTGCTCCGGGCAATGTAACTGTCTACTTACTTTAGGTAGGAAGATAGTGTTACATCCATCATGTTTACAAGTTCTTACTTTTAATGTACATTTTTTACATAGTAAATGACCTTTTGAGATTGCATCCCCACAAGGACAGTACGTACCCTCTATATATGGGTCACTGTACGCAGACTCCTTCATAAAGCAGACCGAACAGATGCCGTCTTTATTTAAGGAGGCTCGTAGATCGCATCTCGTGCATTTACTCAGTCTAATTGAGTTGGGGGTATCCTGTACACGAAACTTTGCCGAGATTCTGCAAGAATGACAAACACTATCCCGGTTTACCTCTGCAACAGATTTACACATCTTACAAATCGTAGGTAGAAAAGATGAGCAGTCTGAGCAAACCGAAACTGACAGGACTTTCTCTGTTCTACAATTAGAACAGTAACTATCAATATCGAGTATGTTAGGCTCTCCGCATTGGAAACATGTTGCAAAGGATCCGAGACTGGGAGACAGTGTTTTTATAAGTACAGTACTCAACTCTTCTTGAGCAAAACAATTCTGACAGGTGCCTACGACACCCTCGGAAAAGTAATTCTCAACCCTTTGAGGCCGTTATCTGTCATGTCTGGCGAATTGCCCAGAATGGTCTTAATATCGTCTCTAAGGGCAGGTTCATCTTCAGTTCGTACGCTCGTAATTCTCTGGACAAGCGTTGCAACGTTTCTCATAACCTGAATAACTGTATTAGAATTCTCCGGTGTTTCCTCCAGTTTCTTTACGTTACTAAGAGCGATCTTTAACATGCTGTCGAGTATGGTATCCCGGTAGCCGTAAAAGGTAAAGATTTTGGTAAACCCATCCTGCACACCAGTATTAGGTTTTACAGTCGATGTAGTCGTAGTCGGTTTAGATGCGTCAGGCACGGCTTTCTTAGGCTTAGGCTCAATAACCTTCATGGATACTAATGCTGAAAGTACTTCCAGGAAACTCAAAAACATAGAAACTACGTTAAGTAGTATCGAGGAAAGTAGTGCATTATTACACATTGCCCAAGCATTAAAAGGCCAAGATTTACCTGAATACAATACTGCGTATTGGTATTGTGTTGAGTTTCCAAATACCTGAGTCCACATGAGTCCTATTAAATCTAACTGTCCGTAACCGTTAGCCATAATTATGGTATTAGCCATAGGTCCGAAGATAAAGAGGGCCGTGTAAATAAGTGCAATCAGGCTTTTTAACAGTAGTCGGGGAAAGTTAAACGGAGATAGATCTTCTCCTACTGACTTGAACGCCTTGACAAAAGATATTGCTCCTATTAAGGAGAAGAACCCTATGCCTATGTGAGTGATAAATCTTGCGACTACGTTAGTCCTGTCATCTACCAGCGATGCAGCCAGCATAGATTCTCCTAATATAATCACCAATATCAAGAGTAGTCTCGTAGAGATTGCATTGTCAGACATCAACTGCAGAAAGAGTTCTCCCCACTGCTTTGATTGGGACTTCCCGAGGATCATAAGGCGGTTAATACCCCAAAATCCCATTCCAAGAATGAAGATTGCAAAAACAGTTCCTAATAATTGTTGTGTATTCACTTACCAATGGTCAGAAATTTGAACATCTGCTGGTATTTTAATATTTTTAAGTATATCGAGGGAGGCTTTCTCCATCGAATCTTTAACTATTTTTGCTACTAAAACGGTATCTTCAGTTGACGTTGCTACCCATTCATCATGGACTAACAAAACTAACTTACCATCCGTCTTCATAGCCTTTAGTTCTTTCTTTATTAAAACCCCTGCAAGTTTTGCCATAGTGGCTCCTGTACTCTGGATCCTGTAGTTTTGTGCCATCCTTTGTAAAAAGGACCTCCAGTATGAATAAGTATCTGCGTATACAGACGGGACTACCCATCCTCGTGCAGTAAAATAATCTACACGTTCTTTAGCAAACATCATCTTACTGTAAAAATGAGGGTATGTTTTTCTGCGAATATAGTTATCACATAAGATGTACCCTTTTTCTTCAGCATCTTCTCCGACTAATTTAAAGTACTTGGCAAATGCCTGGTAAGACTCGAAGTATTTTTTAATTACATCTTTAGCCTTTTTAATCGGTATATTAAACGTAGATGCCAGTTTAGAAGGTCCTCCACCATATATTACGAGAAAGTTAATAGATTTCGCGTATTGCCTTTCTCGGCTATCGGCTGTTAAAGTGTTGTCATCATAAACTAACTTAGCGGTTTCTAAGTGAGGATCTTTCCCTTCTCGTAAAGAGGTTAGTAAAGTTTGTTCCTTAGCATAAGATGCTGCAATATGCAGTTCTTGTGCTTTAAAATCGGCTTTAATCAACCCTTTTTTACCGAATGCGCTTCTATAAACAGAAGATTTTGGAATGTTCTGTAAATTAGGAGAGGAAGAAGATGTCCTTCCTGTGACCATTATTTGGTGAAACGAGGAATGTATCTTATTCGTGACCGGAGAAGTATGTTTATCTAAGAATTCTTCTCCGTAGGTGGAGTACTGCTTTTGATATTTCTTATAATCTAAGTAGTACTTGATTATCTCGTGTTTAGATACCTGGGATTCTAAGATAGTCTTCGCAACGGTCTCTTTATATATACCTGTATTACGATCGAAAAGAGTGGTATCCACTCCCAAAGACTTAAAGTAAGGTAATATTTGCTTTGGGGAGTTCCAGTTAAGATCTTTATAAGATGATAGTATTCCCTGCAAAGTAGTTAGTTTGTCGAACGCAGCATTAGATGCTAACATCCATGAAGATCTGTTTACGCCTATTCCTTCCAATTCCATATCTACCAGCAGTTTGCAGAACTCAAGTTCAAGTTTAAGGGTATCCATTAAGTCTTCTTTTTCAAGAATCTTATTTAGTCTGCCGTAAAGCCTGTAAGTGTATTCTGCATCTGTGGCCCCATAATCGATCTGAGCGAGAGTCAGCGTATCAAACTTATGAAAGGAGTCTCTAATCTTTTTAGTGACTGTGGACTCAAATAAGGAGCCTTGGAGGCTATATGCCAGAGGGTTTACATATCTCTTAGCAACTGATTCCAAAGTAAAGTGTCCTTTTTTACGTTCAGCACCACATTCTATGACCTGTGCTGCAAGCATAGTATCATATATGTGTTCAAACGTGTAACCGAACTCGTTCTTAATTATTTGTAAGTCATACTTGATATTATGACCGATTACTAACTTTTTTAGTATAGTCCTTAGTACGCTTTTAAAGTTGTTAGTGATTACCACAGTATCCTCTTTATAGGTTAATTGTAGTAGTACAACACGTTGTGTATGAACATGTTGGAAATCACCCGTTGTTTCAATATCTAATGCTAAGTGAGGCCATGTTTTGACTTTGGCAATAGCATCAGATAAACTAATTTCTTCCCAAGTAGGAAAGGAGGCCGTTATGTATCTCATTAAAATCCTAAATGAATGTGATCCCCGGTTGCCCGGGGGTTATAAAACACATACTTAGGTGCAGTGGACTCGTATGATTTAACCTTAGAAGAGCCTGGACGGCCTTCTATGTAAAAAGTTATAGAATATGTTGTCAACCATTCCTGCCCTTCATCACTAAGGAGGTAACAGATAAGTTCTTCTGAGAAGCGAAAATCAATTGCTTTCCCTACTCTGTGTTGGGATTTAAATGAATTAAGCCTCATTACAGAAGTTACAGCGTCTTTAGGGCCTTTATAATTATCCATTGCCTCCTTTAAAGAGCCTGAGATACCGACAGTTTTTACATCGCCTAATAATTTAAACCCAAAGAAAAAAACTGTTTTAAAAGATCTTTGGATTCTCTTAGCGGTAATAACCACTTCATCAAGAGGTATGTGTACTACAACCTCGTAAGGAGATGATATTGTCGGTATGCTCATCAGTAGTGCCAATATAATACTTTTCATATATTTTGTATTCGTATACTAAATAGAAGCATATGTACCTACTTCTCTATCACGGCTTTGGAAATACATAAGACGTAAAGCCTTACCTATCCAAGTACATTCCGCTTGTTGTAGAAATTGGGATTTCTTGTTTCCAGGCTTAAAACGTTCTACGTACACTTCCGCAGACATTATTCCCTCGGGTAATTTACCTCCGCGAATATATCCTTTTTGAAAGTATATTGCTCGACCTGTTTTATTGCAGGACCATTTTAAGCCTTCTTCAGAATAGGATACATTTAATGCAGCCCCATCCTTCTTTCTACGAAGAACCCATAAATTAGTAGCACCAATAAAAGTGATTACCCAAGGTTCAATTTCTCTAATTGTCATTAGTGTCTTAATTAAAATTGTTATAAAGATACTACTATTAACGGTTAGGAGTACTACTTTATTATCAGTATACTTACTTTCTATAGCCAAAAATCACTGCTTTAATGCAGATCTTTGATCATAACAAATCCATCTGGAAGTTTATGTGTTGTATACCCGTCAATCTGACAGATCTGGAAGATATTCTCGCAGTTTGATTTGACGAATATGATCGGGGTTTCATACTCTATTTCCCACTTGATGTCTTGTACCATCGTGTCTCTTGTACCGGAAGGAATAACTACATGAGTTACAGCCAACCTTGATGAGATAGTTAATACAGTATTGTAGTTGTACCTATACATTCAAGTTAGCCTCATTCCCACGGTGATCATATCCAAGTTGAACAAGAGTATCATCTATAGTCAGTTGGTAAGGGTAGGTGCTCATCAGATACTCATGACATTGGTTCCTTAATAAGGTAAGCCTTTGTCTTTTACGGCATTCATCTAAATACCACTTAATTATTTCTATTTTCGTTAATTTCATTAGTTGTTCTTTCATCTTTTCATTGAGGGCTTCTTCCGTACCCATGATTTTTATTTTTTAAAGAGTGAATTTAAATTGCCTGCTTTGCTTTAAATGCGAACCAGTGAAAAACGTTTTCACTATTAGACAACTCCTTACCAGCTTTGAAGGCGTAATTATCAGGATTGTCCGTAATGTGCATAAGTTCTATCTCGGTAGGAGGTCTTACTATTAAAACTTTTTCTGAATCTGTACAGACGATTGAAGCATAATTTCTTTCCTTGTTAAGTACAATCATACAGAGACAGCCTGTGGGGTTGTTAACTGCCGCTTCAATCGGGAAGAATATGACTTTTTCATGAGAGAATACGGTTTCAATCCGCGTTAAAGCACAAACTTGTCCTTCGTTCCCAAAATCACCGAATTTGAACTTGGAAAAGATGGGAGGGATGTCATATATTGGTACTTCTACCGGTAATGGTATATTTGTTTGTGCCGGCTCTTTGTTCACCAATGCTTCGACTGAATCGGGTAAGGGCAACCAACTTTTGCGTCGTCGTTGGGGCAACCTTATTTTGGGTGTGTATAAGGTCAACGATTTTGGTATTGAGGGTACTAAGCGTTTTGGCGGTTCTAACTCCTCAAGAGGGTTATAATCCTGTTCGCGTAGCCATACCCTTAGATCAACCCAGTATTCGTCTCCAAGCATCTTAATCATTTTCTTGCTAAAGAAGTAATTTCCGTCCTCTAAATGTAACCAACCCCCATCCAGATCAGCAGATGCGTTCGACGTAGGCTTCCCACCGTTTACGAAAGCGGTCAAAACCGAGCGCTCCCGATCGGTAACATTGTGAGTGCAAAAGTTTTTGTAGTCCTCCCATGTGAAGGATGTCCAATAGAGTTCGTTTGTACTCTTCTGCATGCGTACAAGGTTTCCCAGAACTATTTCGCACTCTTCGTTTTTAAACACCGAGTCAGAGAAATCAGTTTCGATTGAAATGTTAATAGGTAAATACATGTTTTTGTTTTAAAATTGTGAAAGTTATCAGGCAAGTTTCATCGCAATGTTATTACGATTGTGTTAATGAACACCTAATTATAAGGTATTTTAGCCTATATTAAGGTAATATACGCTATACAAGTGCTACAATATATGTTAAATCATTAGGTTTGAACGTTTTAATGTTGTATCTTTGTACCATTGCACAGAGCATAGCCTGCGGTATCGTTCCATATCGTAATTCGTCCCTTAGCACCATCGTAAACAGAGAGTAGCGCGGGAAAAGACCGAGGATTCGTCTATTTTCTCCTCGAGGCAACAAATTGGCGTTCCAATAAGCATCTATTGAATTGACATAGCCGTGATATCTCTAACTTTAATTAGGGATAAAGAAACGGCAAGCGTAGGCCCGTGGGGCTGATCGTAGGAACAAGGGGAGTAGTGATGAGTATCTTGTAGCCACTGGCAACAACCTCCATTAGAAAGTCACTAACGAGTTTTCCAGATCTTTTAGCAGAAAAGGTCCCCTTCTCTCCCAAGAGAAGGTGTTATGTCAATGAGGCATCTCGATATACTGAGAAACACTGATAGATGGCGAACAGTTCGCTTTAAAAACAGCCAACTTACTTTAACAGGTAATTTGGTAATCCTTGGCTGGTCGTCGAGGGCGTGTAGCTGAAAAGTCTGCCCGTTGAGCCCATTTAATTGGGTAGGGGGAGAAGTATCTACTACTGAACCTATTTACTACTTATAAAAAAAAGGGCTCAAAAGTCTTCTTAAGAATATTCTATTTTTCCCTGTTAAGGGGGAGGGTTAATCCTCCTTATAGCATTCTTTACTTTAAAAAAAAGGGGGAGCGTTAGTCTTTATAGCATTCTTTACTTTAAAAAAAGGGGAATTTTGCTTCCTTATAGCATTCTATTTTTCCCTTTTAAGGGGGATTGTCCTTATTCTTCCTCATAGCATTCTATTTTTCCCTTTTTTAAAGGCCGCCAATTACCCTCCTTATAGCATTATATTTTTCCCTTTTTTAAAGGCGGTGCATTACCTTAGGGAGGTATTTTTACCTTCCTAAGGGTAGTTTTCTTTACCTTCCTAAGGTAAGTATTCTTTAATTACTTCTGTTAATAGAGTTGTAATTACCTTCCTAAGTGAATTATTCTATACTTACTCTTCGACAAGCCCGCTTCCTGCTTAATCCCTCCCTTCGATAATTATCTTATATCTTCCTTCTAAGAGATTATTATTTCTACCCCTTAGTATTCGGGTTAGTTAAATAAGAAAGTCTCTTAGAAGGCAAATTAGAGGCCTCTACAGAGATTCTACAGCACTATTAGTAAAACAGAATACTCACCCATAGTATAGTATATTTTTGGGCTCTCCGGGACGCACCCGAGAGGCTTACTAAATACTTTTCTACTACAGATGAGTATCTGATTGTGCGTTAGGTCTATAGTTCCGTCAGTTCTTCAGTTCCATGCAGAAGATCGTTTAAACTCAGTGGATCCCCAGACTGTGGGATATTTGATACTCCGCTTACATTATGGTGAGAGAAAGCGAAAAACTCGAATATCAAGTTATTAAGCGGGACTTTAGATTTTACTGGGTACTCAAAATTAAAGTCGGTATTATATACTAACCACACGCTACCCTCGCTATACTCGAATTTTCCTCCTAAGAATTGGTAAAGTTCAAAGGATGAGTTTCCAATAGTTATGAGCCTCTTTTTAGAATTTATCCATAATGGCATATAATCTCTAAAGAACCTCCCCGGCGTTTGCGCATGGGTGGCTATAGAAGGTAGAAATGACACATTGGGCATTGCTCTATCAAGACTCAGACCTAAGGTGTCCGGGATTATGATAACATCTACATCGGGGTAATCTTCGGGTAGTTTCCAGGGTTCTATGAGGCTTATTACATTCTCATTTGTAGTGAGGATGAGCAACAGCTCCTCAAGATGGACTCGATATATGCGTTCTTGGGAAATGGGGTCTAACAATATTATTCCTATATTCACGACGAGTTATTTAGTTGAACCTAATTTTATTAAATTCTTAAAAATTGTAATAAATAAAATTACTACTTGGTCAAATACTTTACGGAGGGTTGCTCCAATCGTTGTTACCGTACTTAGCAAATTATGTACTACCTGATGGTGAGGGTCTTTAATTATAGTGTAAAATTCATAAGTACACTTATACATATCTTTTACCAAAGTAATGACTATGGTAAATTGAAAAATAGTGGCCATACCTCTTAAAATATGGATATAAGACTTTCCAAATTCTTTATTGTAAATCCGATGTAGTTCCAGCCTTATAGGAAATGCAAAATTAATACATTTAAAATCTAAATGTTCCTGTTGATAAAAGATCATTTTAGTTTAGACAGTCGGTTTTTAAGATTCTGTATCTTACCTTTGTTTACTTCCGCAATCTCTGCATCGATAGTGTCTTTAACTTCCCATATTGCCAGTTTTTTCTTTAGTACCTTCATTCTTGCTACCTTGTTCTTATTATCTTCTGAAGCATTAATTCGGAATTTAACTTTTCGGGAGATTTCATCAGGCTCTTGGATAACAGTATTCACTCTTTCTAAAGAGAATTGGAACTCTTCAGTAAGTAAATGTGTGTCCCGCTTTCGGGTTTTCAATTTCGACATCATAGTTTGTTTTTAAGGAGGCCTCTGTGTCTCCTTTTTTTATTGTATATACTCGGCTTGTTGGAATATGTTTATAGTATACTCTTTGTCCGATTTTAAAATACTCGTCAGTAATTCGATATGGTAATACTTCCAGTATCGGATTTGAGATACTGTTGATGGAGCGATATAGATTATTTCCATCAATCTTATACACTACTACTACAGGACTTGTAAAAGTTACCGTACTATCCGTCAGTATGTATTGAAGATTACCCCCGTAGATTTTATTATTTTCTGAATAAAATGAATACGTAGGCTGCTTCACATTGACATTTTGGAGAATAGAATCCATTACTTTTATCGTATGAGCATCAGGTACTTCCTGACCACAGGATGTCAGTAGTAGCAGTACTATAAATTTATACATTCTTTTATTAAGTTTGTATAATAAAATCTCGTTGAGATTCTATTTTGGGTTATTGTAATAGGTACCGGTAGTGAAAAGACACATCTCTCGATAAATTCTTTTATTTGTCCTTTTTTCCAGCCTTGTATTGGGCAGTCTTGTTTTAATGACTCCAAATCTAAGGGAGTCAGTAAGTTGTAGAGAGGACTGTCTATTATAGCAGGACTCGTAAGAGCCTCGAATAATTGGTAAGGAGTCAGGTATCCTTTGATACAAGATTCGGAAGTCGCATTATCGTAAAAACCAAAGTCGAAATACCAGGTCTTCATTATTAATTCCTCTTTATTAGAATCTAAGTCTTTGAGTACTTGATTTAGATATCTCATCCTTAGGTTTTTTATAACGAAGTTATCATATACTACGGCTGTAGTTTCCCGCCCATACAACTCGAAAGCACGATCTATAATATATGGAGTGATAAATTCTTTTTCATAATACTCTATCACCCCTAACAAATTTCTTTTGGGGATTTTACACTTCATAGTTTTTTAAGTTTACCATAAATTCTACTTTATCTATTAATACTAAACCCAAGTACAAAATCGTAGTACTCAGTCGAGGTCTGTCTACACGGCACCCGTAATTATTTAGAATTACGATTTTGTGCGATGAATCGATGGGATACGCTGCAAAGAGGATTGTCAAGACTGCTGATATACAACTCCCATCAAAAACATCACCTACTTTAGCGCACTGTAAAACAGCGAGGTCTTTAGGTAAGATGAACTCCCCCAATTCAGTGTGGACATTTACATAAGCGCTCTCTATACTTAAAATAGTGAAGGGTACTCTAAGTTGTACCTTTTTTCCTACTTCAAAGCGTGTCAAGTTTATACGTTCTTATAGCAGCCAAAGGATCGTCCTCGGGAACTATGATGCACTCAATTATTTCTGCAAGAGTAACCTCGCCTAATGTGGGTTGTTGTAGGAAACCCTTCAACTTTGCATCTTGAAACAAATTTCCTTTTTTTGAAGCGAGCGCCGCAATATTTGCTGCCCCTGCTTCATTTTGAGGCACTACATCTATTATACAGGTCGTTCGTCCTGCCCTCGACAGCGTCGGGTTAAGCGACTCAACCTTCGTATTTAGTGCCAAAATCACCGTTATGTCTGGACAGGTTGCTTTGGCAATCCCATCCATCAACTCGAGGATTGCTACAAACTTGGAGTCGTCAACTAAGCCTTGCGCCTCGTCTATTATCAAGATTACGTCTTTATATGATGCAAGGAAGTTCAATATTACCCCCTTACCCTCCGGAGTAGCCATTATACCTAAATCTTCAATAGTCAGTTGCAATATGAACCTGTCCGTTTCATGGATCACATACTTTAATATGGTTGATTTTCCAACCCCGGTCATACCTGTAATGATGGCGCTCCTTCCCCGGAAGCCTATACCAGCCAGTAAATCTACTATCTTACTCATAGGAGGGTAGTAGAGATCGTTGCCTACATGTACTGTGGGGGGCTTGTAGTACATATCTACAGTTTCCTTGTCATACACGAGCCCTGTTAATAGGGTCGGTATCACTTCGAGATTACCTTGGATTCGTGTCAGAGTATATACTGAACGAGTCGATGCTTCCGGCACGCGTGCCTTGTAATTCACTCTACTCACCTTAAAGATGTTTTTCAACTCGGCAGCAACTTGCAAGATACAGGCTTCGTTGCAATAGATGGGAGTGCAGACTTGCACCGACGATATTATCGACGTAGTATCTTCTACCCAAACTCGCATGTCTTCACTGATATCGAACCACAGTTCCAGTTGAGTCTTGCTGTAGTTCTGCAGGACAAAAGTTACTTCTATAATATTCTCGATATAAGTGATACAGTACGTGATACTCTGGCACAGCCCGGTAGCAATATCTACTACTTGCGTTTTGGCCACTATGTCATCATATTCTGTTTTAATCTGCTGCATTACAAACGCATACAGAAATACTCCATCTATTGATAATTGGCTAAAGCCTTTAGATGGCCGTGACTTCTCATCCTCACTAAGGGTAGAAGCATCTGCAAGTATTTGCATACTTACCTCTAACTTTCCAACGGTTTTTAGGTTTTCTTCCTCCCTTTTACTTCTTGCAGTCTCTACTCTGTGCAACCACAAGGTCACCACAACGAATATAATTAGCACTGCTATGAGCATAGTTAAAGCAACAGACATATTTTTGTTAATTTTGATGCGTAGGACCGATCTGTGGCATAACCACATTCTTGAAGTCCTATTGCGTATTCCTTAAAATCTTTAACTCCCCTTAGTTTTCGGTATCTTTTCTTCATCAGCAGTATAGAGTGTTGTCTATAAGAATCTTTCACCGTTGCGAAGCACAAGAAGAAATCTTTATGAGTATCATCTTGTCGGTTGATACAATGACCCTTAGCACATGTCTTGGAAAAACACTTCATTCCAAAGTGATTGTTAGCCTGTTTAGCAAGATAACTTCGTCCTATATCGGATTCTATTATTGCCTGCCCTAAGATTATCTTCCAGGGAATATTGTACAACTCTCCTTCTGTAATAGCAAGTTCTTTATAAGTGTCTACGTAACTCTTTATGGAAAGTTTTGGAACAGTATCGATATCAATAGAAGCCGCATTGTCTAATAAGGGCGTATAGACAGATCTTAATATACTAAACTCTTCCGATATTTCTACGGGGCAGTTGTTACAAACCCAAATGAGGAGTATAATTACTCCGAGGGTACGTAAATCAGACATAACTCGCCCTGGATATAACAAGATCCGAATAAATCAACATTAGGTAGAGTCTCAAAATTGTATAGTTTAATGATGTATTCTGATAACGGCATTATTTTAATTTTAGGAGCATTAGTTGCATTCTCTATCATACTTCGTATTATAGAATCAAAAGACCTGCGTAATAAGTCCATTTTCCATATGGAACTAACCACGACTTCAATTGTGACAATATCTCCCAATTCGGGAATAAAGTCAATAATATCTACCGTGGTTACATAGGTATTTTTAGCATACACGGTTAACGGTTCTAACTTTGTTATTATTCCTTCCATTCTTGGCAGTTTGTAAAATAACGAGCAGGACCTTAGCCCTGCCCGTCATTATTAGTCAAGTACGTCTATTACTTCTATCTTACTTCTGAAATTCCACGGGTCATTTAACCCTTGCGGCAGGGATACAACGTTCGGGTACTGCTGCTTAGGGAAATTGAAAACGGTTTCCATCTCCTGAGCAGCACGGATGAGGGAAGTGATTAATGCCCTATCTTCGGGGTACTTCGCGCATGCAAATCCGTCGGTATAGTATTGCGTCAAATTGAAAAGAGGGAACCGATTATCCGGATCACGAAACTGATTTTGCTTCGCGTCAGCATCGATCTGCAACTTGAGTTGTTCGAGCATGGCATTTAACCATGACTTGGGGGTTATGCCATTGACCCCTAAAAATCTCACGCCCATAGGCACTCTGGTGGCTAATTGCTTAGGCCCTTGCAGAAACGAGAAGAAAACCGAACTCTCGTGACTCGGTATCAACCGTTGACCTTTCCATACAATCGTCTCATCTTGCCCAGTATCGACATGGAAAATCGGGGCCACGATGGTCTTTTCCGTTGCCGCGTAGGTATTTTTCACAGTGACCTTTGCTGGGTCCAGGATTGTTCTAAAACAGTAGTCGGTCACCTTAAATTTTTCTAAGGCATTCCTAATATTGTCAGACATCGTCACGTTGACTTTGACCTGCCTACCATCGATCAATACGGTAACTATCCCGTATATTGATCCAGCACCAGGTTTCTCACCTTGTTTTAATCTTCCTTTTACTTCCATAAAACTAAAAATTTTTAATAGTGAAAAAAAAGTTTTCATCTGGTTTTTCACGGTTTATTTTACGACGATGGGTTCTACCAGTATCGTTTCTGCATCATCGTTTTCTACGACGATGGTTTCTTCAATACCATTAATCGTTTCTAAGAAATCCCTGACTCCACCCACCGCTTCTGCCAGCGCAACGTGTGCCGTCTCAAGGGCCTTAAGAATACCGGTCGCTACAACTAACGCATCTCTCTTCGTTGCGGCCACTGAGGTTATTACGGGTACGGCCACGGGCAGTGTTTCAATCGATGGTGCTTCTGCAACAACTTCTGCTTCTGCAATCACTACAACTTCTGCAACAACTTCTGCAACAACTTGTGCAGTCACTGCATCAACTTGTGCAATCACTACAACTTCCGGAATCGCTGGAACTTCTACTGGTGCTTCTGGAGTCGCTACAACTTCCGCAATCACTACAACTTCTGCTGGTGCTTCTGCAACAGCTTCTGGAGTCGCTACAACTTCTGCAACTACATAGTTCGTAAGTTCGGCCAGCGTCTGGAAGAGTTTCAAAACAGCCTCTTCCGTCTTCCCTTCAACCTCATCTAAGAATAGGAGCGCGGATTCACGGTTCTCAGCATTATTCAACGCTTCCATAATGAGATTAGGATACACATACTTGTTTTCCATTGCGATAATCCAGTCGCAGATTTCATCAAACGCCGCTGTGGCGTTTACACTCAAATTTGTCGCATAAGTGTGCAGCATCGTTTTTACGCTGCTTGCGGTACCTTCCATCTGCCCGAAATACTTCGGATTTTTCAATAGCCACTCAGCCGCTTCAGCCGCAGTTGATAGTGAGATTACATCTGTATTACCTGCTACCGTGAACTTAATGAGATTATCCAAAGGCGGCAGTAAGGAGGCAGGTACAGGGCTAACTGGTATGACAATGACTTGATCCGGCAAGGTCACCAGTTCTACGAAATTCGTGATTTTAAGCATTTTTTTTTACTATTTATTAATTGTGAAATCCTCAGGCAAGAGTATCTTACCCGCAGGAATATTGTTAAACCTCTTTGCAAGTTGGTTTGTAGCCAAAGTCAAAAAGGTTTGTTTTGTCTCTCTAATATGCTTTCCGAATACGGAATCTGTATCAATCTTAACATAAGAGTTTCTTGGTACAGAACTCGTTATTACGTATAACACTTGCTTCAGTTTGAATCCATAGTGATGATTCTCCCCGTCGTTAAATGCGCCCACGTAGGAATGAAGTAAACTAAGCATCCTTAAAGATGATGTAGTCTCCTCCACTTTTCTTCGCTAAATTCTGTAGATCGACAGCATTAGTGCTTTCCATCCCATTCCCAAGCATTATGGCATGTACTTTACACGTCAATGTTACCGGATGGATTTTGTCCTGACCGTCATTTATAAGCACGATATTTGTATCGGGGGGACACTCCTGCTTTTTTAGAAAGCCTGTGGAGACTTTTGCTTGTAAACGGACAATGATCTCTCCAATCTCCGTATCACCTCCACCAAGACATTTATAGTCTTTAATGTAGTTAAGCCCCTCCTCATAAGTAAGAATGGGGACAAGTCCCTGGATCTTCTCTACATACCCTCCTATCCAGAGTTGGATGTCGTTTGTCCTCAACTGCTCTACTATGTGCATTAGAATAGCAACTACGCACGACTGCTTGAAGGGAGTCTTCATAGATCCCGAATGGTCTATGAGTAAGATTACAGACTGCCTTTTATCGGCATACTCTGTAAGTTTACCCACAGAAACCCGATTCTTAATTATCCTCTCAACCGCGTGTGGTAAAACCCAGTCACTAACCGAGATCGAGGCTGCGTCAGATAAACGGGCTCGTTTGTAAACCATTACATCATCCCCTGGTACAAAAGAAACGTCTTTTTTTCCGAAGTTAAATAGGGAGGACGCCTCTATCCGGCCAAGAGAGGAGAGAATCCTCTGTTGCTGCGCAGTCAGTGCGGTTACTAAGGTCGTAGTGTAAGGACCACTATCATCCTTATCTCCCATCCCGGACTTCTCCATGAAACTCTTTACTTCTTTCAATTCCTTAGCCACGTCTTCTGCTTTAGATTGAGTGCTTCTCTTAATAACAGTGTCTTTATCATCGGCTTCTTGCCGTTCAATAGCCGCAGCAATCGCAACCGACTTATCCAAGATAGTCGTTCCAGGAACATCGGAGAGGTTAATTGCTTTCATGTACTCTCTCAGTACCTCCTCATCTTGAGTTGGATCTATAAAAGCCTGGTCTGTCTGATTCTGGCCGTATACAGCCCAAGACGCTGCATCAAGAATTTTTACTGCCAGTTTGGGATCTACCTTACCGACATACTTCTTAAGCCCATTATCTATCTCTCCAAGAGATACCTCGAGATTATTGTGAGGAACGACCACGCCAGTAAGATTTTTCGCTACTCTGGATAAGACTATTAAATGCGATCATTGTTGGGATAGTTACATCGTTAGTTTTCGTATCTTCTATGAACTCCTTACCCTTACTGATAAACTTGAACAGATCTTTACTCTTGAACTCCGTTATCTCAGCAATAGCCTTCTGCATAGCCTGCAGTTCCTCCTGCCTCTTGACGAACGTGGCAAGTCCTAAAAGTAAGTCTTTATCTACGTTGGCGTTGCCCAAGCCGGGTAATCCAAACCGCTTGTAGGGTTCGTGCAGTTTAATAGCCGTACGAGGGGATACGAACTGGCCGTTCCCTCCCAACTTCTCTAAGACTTTAATGTAAGTGTCATCTACATTGATGCCCTGTTTTTTAAACATCTCTCTGTATGAGTCTGCGCTATGGTCAGGCCACACCATCTCTATTTGGTAGAGAAACCTCTGTAGAAGTGCCTCTCTCGATAGTTTGTCCGCTGGCTGTGCCTTTGCCACCCACTCCTTAGGTGAGACATTCGTACATCCGAAGATAAGTTGGGTAGCCATCGGATAGCAAATCTTACCCGTACACTCGCGACCCCTTGTAAGTGTATCCTTTAAACTCGCTAATATTGAGGGAGGACCATCGCCCATTTCCTCAAAAATAACTCCCCGATAGTGAGTAAACGAAGTAAGTGGGTCGTGCTCAAATGACATCATCTGAGAGTCTTCAGTACTAACAGTTTTCACTATCGTATTACCAAATACTCTCGACGGATCCATATGAGGGTCGAAAGAAGTGATAAACGGGTCTTTATCATACAACAACTTTAGGAACTCCTCGGTAATCTTCGATTTTCCATACCCCCCCGGTCCAAAAAGGATTACGTGGGTGTCGGCCTCTAACGCGCTTTCGGTGACACTTAAAAACGAATCAACGTGCACGTACTTTTCTCTAATTCGTTTCGCCGCTCTGTCGAAATTAGATTTTAAAATACTATCCATAGTGCGCTCCGAGGAATCGAACCTCGTCCCCCTCTCTTTTGAGGAGACCATCAGCGCTACCGGTACCTATAAATATGGGCCTTGCCATCTGCCCACGATACAAACCATTTATAAGGTTTTCTCAAGGCAATGGCTTCTTTTAATGAGGCCTCTCTTATAATTATGGTACCCACTTCTTGTAGTTGCCTACTAACAGGTAACCTAATAGGTTTCCCAACAGGTAACTTGCTCCGGGGTCTGCCGGAGGTTTTCCGTGGCACGTTATCCACCTTCGTAAGGAGGTACAGTACCAGTAATAATGCCCACGTCATTGATCGTACTGGTCTAAGTCATACAGTTTGATCACGCCGATCAGTTTTTCGGCGTAATTCGGATCAGTGGCGTACCCGACCGATTTCAACCCATGAGCCCACTGACGGTAGTCTCGACCATAGCACTTGAGTTTAGCGTACCTGCCTGATGCAAGCAATTGGCTGTGTGCCCTCCAACTTTCCCAGGGAGACTTAAATTTTCGGAAAAAATCTTTGTGCGAGTCATCCGTAAAATTGGAGCAGTGCCCTTTTCGGCAACGACGCGAAAAGCACTTGATGCCAAAATGGTTGTTGTTGTTGAGCGCCAATCTGCTGTCACCAGCCCTACTTTCCACGATGCCCTGTGCGAGGCTGATACTGGCCGGAATACCGTAAATCTTCATTTCTTGTCGGGCAGTTTCATGGAACCGGTTGATATAAGCCAATGTCATGGCCTCGGTGAGTTGGCCAGCACTGACCGGAGCAGCCTCATTCTTAGGGAGTTGTTTAACGTTGTCCGGAGCAGCCTCATTCTTAGTGGTAGTCACTCCAGTCTTCTTCGTGCGGACGTGTGGCCAATCCAATGACACTCCCTTCGTGGTCGGAGGGAGTTTTGGAAGTTCATCGCAATCCATTTCAAGTACCATCCTAAATAAGACTAAGACGACTATAACACCTATGTACGGCCACTCCTCCCTCATCTCATCGCACCAACTGGTCATTCGATATGTAATCTTCTGCTTCACTATGGAGCACAACATTCCGTAAGAAGGTCCTGGACTTGCATCTACCCTCTGCACTTCTTTTGACATATATTAATTTTATTTTAAAAGGTTAAAAATCAAGAAGGAACACAGATTGCATTCCTTCCAGGGTCATCAGGAAACACTTCCCCCGCCAAAGCGGAGTGATCCTCTTCGCAGAAGCCTGACTAAAGTTTAACGTCGGTTAGACGTTCATCGAGAGTTCTATTGAAATCTCGATGTCTCTTTTATAACAAGGCAACGCATTGTGTCGATTTCCTATCGCCTTGTGTGTATCGCCAAGACGTTGAAACAAAAAGGCCAACCCAATCTTGAAGTTGATATTTTCAGGATATTTGGCGTAGAGAATTTCCATCAACTCAGTGGCCCTTCCATAAAATTCCAACGCCTTGTTCGGATTTCCCATTTCGGTCTGCATCTCACCGAGTTTTAAGTAGCCGATTACCAATTCCTTTTTGAGGTGGTCACTTTTAGGATCGTCGTAGGACTCTATTAAACTCAGGACGTCTTTTTCAATAGAAGCAAACGTTTCTTCCATAGTTCCCAACGACTTGTACGTCCGAACTTCTGAGTAGGGACCGGCTTCTTTGTGTTTGAAAAACGGGTTTGTACTATAGACGTCGAAGCGTTCTACAAACAATCTGGACATTTCTTTAAAAGAAGCCAACGCGTTGGTCAGATCGAACATCGCGATGTACTCCCTCGTAATTTTTAAATACGAAAAGGCCAACCCAATCTTGAAGTCCATATTTTCAGGATAATGGGCGTAGAGATGTCTTGCAGGTTGTTCGATTTTATCATAACAAGCCAAGATTTCTTTCAAAGATACAAGTGTGCTATACATTTTTTTGTTTATTTTATGTGATATAATTACCCCACTACAGAAAATATCAGGTTGCAGGGCATTTTAATTTCCACCTTCTTGGTGTTTGACTGCATGGCATTCAGCCTCAGGGAAGACTCGAGAAATTGAAAGGCAATGTCTTCAGGATACAGACTATTGCTAAAGCCTGTCTGCTCTATCCTCCCATTTCCTTCTCCTCCTTGTTCAGGCATGACAACGAAGTCTCGGTGCCACCCCCAGTATTTCAGCCACTTCGTGTGGTTCTGTAACGTTCCATGCACTTCTGTCACAAAATTGATGTGCATGGAGCCCAGCATGGATTTGGCACCATAGGTCTTGTTGAGAAAAATCCAATCCTCCTCGATCTGCTTTCGTAGTTCGATAGGGTTTTTCGTGGAGTATATCTTAGATATCTCCAACTCATCAGTATTAAAGCATTTTTCCCACCCTTTCGGGGGGCTTGCGCTACTTTGGACACCTGCCAGTTCCAATTCAATCCCGAGGTACAGCCTCTTTCCCAACACTCTGCTGTACTGATTGAATTGAGTGGTAGTCCATCTCCTAAAATTGTTGGTTATGAACCCCTGGAGCATCAGGTCCATATCTCAGAAGCGTTTGGGAATATAGTTTTAATCCTATTCTCCTGAGTAGCAGTGGCAGTTAAAATCCACTTCTGTACCTCCTTCTTGTTTTCCAACAAAGTCTTGTACGCTTTTGTGGTGAGAGGCCTCTTTGCTTTGGCCACACTCTCAATTAGACTATCAATGTCTATCATTTTTTTAAAAATTAATTTGAACCAAGGCGGAATTACCTTGGGTAAGTACCCCTTACAAGAGTCGAACTTGTCTTACCATTAGGGGCTTAAAAGGTTGGATAGGCCGATCCCGACCATGAGGAGATCGCCTATCCATTTTGCAATTACTCTCCCCATCTCTTTTGATAGGGATGAGTAGCATGGCCGGCACTATATTATCGTGCATCTATGGGAATCGAACCCATCGTAGCCACCAGGCAGATACTACCTCTTCTCGAGGTATAAAAACCCTTCCCAATCTTACGACTGGGAAAGGTACTAAACGCCCGCTTAATTATTACCAGATCACTTTTGATCCGATAATGTATAAATTCCAGATCACTTTTGACCCGATACTGCATAAATTCCAGCCCCGTCGATATGGACGAAGGGTGTTGAAGATCTTATAAACACTCCCCAACTTCCGTCGAAGTAACTTACCCCTTGGGGATTGGGAAGGTACATCGCTTCGCCCACTTTGGGGGTGAAGATGACTACGTTGTCTCTCATCGACAAGTTGTTACCATGCTGGTCGGTAATCCCTTGCGATAGTATAAGGAATAAAGTTATTTTAAACATAAGTATTTTGTTTTATTTTTATTTTGGCATTATTGCCATTCTTCGTGTATAAAATTCTGAGGACTTCGTAGTAACCACCATTAATTTCCCATCGGCAGAGTACTATTTCGTGACCTTGCGGGCAGTTTGCCTCAACATCCTTTTTCGGGAATAGGCTAACTTTGACGGAGTACTTAACACCTTTGTAATTTTGGCGCTTAGTCCTTACCTCGGATGGTTCAACTGCCTTTAAATACTTCGCTACATCCTCCTCAGAAACTACCCCTGTTGGGAGATAGAATATTTCATGATGTTCAGTAACGATTCCCGTTCCTGACACCGTGGAGTAGTAGTATTCCTCCGTATTTACCTCAACTTCAATAATCCCATTGACGAGAGGTAAAAATTTGATCCTTCGTTGCTTCTTCTTCATATTATTTCCACGTTAAAAACGTTTCTCTGTTCGACCCCCAAAAAGATAATCTCCCCTTGTTGAAAAGTGGGGTAGTTTCCCTCGCCCGAAAAAAAGGTGGAGAATCCTTGGGAAGAGTGTACATGCTCCGGGGTTTGCAAGGATAGGTTGTACGCCTCCTGGATAGACAGTTCTATCTTGTCCGATCCCTCGTTGCAAATCCTTAATGAACGTACGGGTTGGCCCGTCAATAATTTGACCTCCCTACGGAAGTAATCATGTATATCGCTTGAGGGCAGCCAGGTACGTTCAGCGAAGTACTTTCGGATGTACTGCATTGGCAGTTTCCTTAGCGGTACTTTCTTCTCGTACAAGATCCGAGTTATCTGCAGATCTTTTATGTTTCGAGAGATCCTCCACCGGCACAGCGCCACGGACCATCCTTCAGGGCAGTACTTATGTATCCCGGCCTTCTCATGAAGAAATAATCTTACCCAGCATTTTTCATGCCCGTAAGATTGCTCATTCATCGCCGTATGTACGGGTTGGCCCACGAGGGTACACATTTTTACTTCACTCCCTATATCACCCCCAAGGACGTACAATAGCAGGACGTCTCCCTTCTTATCTGCTATTCCGGTTGTGACTTCGACATAGTACTTGCGGGGGGTATCAAAATCGATATACCCCTCTTCCTGCTCGTAGAATTTTACTATTCGTTTCATGTTTTAAAATTTTTAAATTTGAACCAAGGCGGAATTGCCGTGGCCGCTTTAATCTTATATAATTACACCATTACAACGTCGAAGGGATTGGGCCTGTCGCGACTACTCAGGTATTGAATCTCCCCTCCACGAAAGACGGGATATCTTGCCGCCTCCGTTCCAAACATCTTAAATGCTTGGGAGGAATACACCAGCATGTCAGATGTCATGGACACGTTGCATGCCTCCTCAATGGTGAGTTTTATCACCTCCCGGGCAATAGTCAGTTCCTCGTCGGAGCCTACAATTTCTAATATGCGTACTTTGAAGGCGGACAGGTATTTGACCTCTTTACGAAACAGTTGATTTTGTTTCGCCGCAGACATGTTGGGCCTTTTTGTGAGGAACCTTCGGATGTACTGCATAGGCATCTCTGCCAACGTCTCTGCAGGCTTGTGCAGGATTTCTATTATGTCGCAGGAGGTCCCGGGTCCTATCCACAGGCATAGTGCCACGGACCATTCTTTTGGGCATCCTGCAACAACCTTCTTCTTATCGTACGTTCGTATCCTCTTGTTGTCGCAACCCTGCTCGAGGGTCATGCAAGAGGCTTGTACGGGTATTGGCTCGTTGCATATAATTTGATCCTTTACCCGCACGTACAGTAGTTGTGTGACCCCATACGTTATGTACAACGAATTCTTTTTCATGCTTTACTATTTTAATATTTTACCCAAGGCGGTATTACCGTGGGTTATTGCGGCAGCGCAATTCTGAACGTGTCATTCTGACGGAGTTGTTCAACGGTGCGCAAGATCTCTCCCATGAAAAAGACCGGGTATTCTGTCTTCCAAAAGAACCTAAATGGTTCCTGGCAGTACACCAGATGTTTATGACACAGGGACGCGTAGTGTGCCTCCCGTATTGATAGGTTTGGATCCATCCACCGTCCTTTGGGCACCTTTTCATGCGACTCGAATACGTCAAACACCCTCATCGGGGTTTTGCATATGTGTTTCAGTTCTTCAAGAAATGTAGCGTTCGCGACCTTTACGGACATCCCCTCGCTGCGGAAGAACCTAATTAGGCACTGCATATCCAGGTCATCCACCACCCGTAATGGGCGGGTGTACAACACCTGCTTCACTTTGGCGATCACATCATTTCCTACCTCTTCGACGTGCATTACAACTGCCGACCACCCTTGCGGGCACTTTGCCTTAACGAACTTTTTTTCATACGCGTTTACTCGGCACTCCGCGTCATAGCCGTCACCAATCACTTCTGTTACTATTGAGAGGTCGTGTTCTACCCAGACCTTATGTGCGGCCTCCTCGCCCACTATCGGGTTTGGAGTGTAATAGATTGCTTCATTTTCTGCCGCCACGGCATAGTAGCCACGATTGACGGTAAATGGGGTGGCGGTTGCATTTTTTACTGTCTTTGGCATTATGTTAAAATTAAATTTTACCCAAGGCGTAATTGCCGTGGGTTACTATTCAGTATAGAAAAAACATTTCCATAGACTTCAGTCTACGAGACCGCCTGCAGCACACCAAGCAAAATAGTGCGATTGGAGGTAAACCTCGTTCATAGCCTGGGCTGCTTCGTTGGCCACATTCCTTTCCTGCGTTATTTGAAGGTACGCGACCTCATCGCCATCACCGGCTTCGTCATCGGTCACGTTAATTTGTTCCTCCGTTATTTGAAGCACTGCGACCCTATGGTCATCTGAAGACCATTCAAAAGCCACCTTTTCCTGCGGTGGAAGCACAATCTGGAAACTGTCATTCTGCCGGAGTTCTCCGGTGCAGATAAGTTCCCCCCGGTAAAAGACCGGGTATCTATCTTCTGCACCAAAGAATTGGAAGGGTTGCTGGCAGTACACCAGCGTGTAGTGATCGTGAGACACATACAGTGCCTCTTCAAACGTCAAATATTGATTCATCGCCCGTTCTGCGGACACTGTTTCGTATGCTTCAAGTACGTCAAACACCCTCATCGGGTGAATGTTGATGACATTCATTTCCTTCTCGTACAATTCTTTAGCCTCTTTGGCAGACATCCCTTCCTTGCGGAAGAATGCTGCCACTTCTTTCATTTGAAAGGGGCGCGTGAAAAGTACGCTTTTGACTTTCATGGAGACGTATTCGTCCCCGTAACACCACGTAAGCTGTACCAATACTGCCGACCACCCTTTCGGGCAGTTTGCCTTTACAGTGCTTTTGCGGTGCACGTCAACGCGTGTCTTCGTGTACTCTTGTGATTTAGTCGCCGTCGGTTCTATCGTCATGTAATCGTCGGCCACATGGTCAACGAGTGTGCCGTTTGGCACGTAGACTATCTCGCTCTGATCATTTTCATTGAGGGAAGCAGCGGCATAGTAGCCACGTCTTACCTTAAAATCGATGACCCCGTTCTTCTGTGTGTAGAACGTTATTAATTCCTTTTCCTTTTCCTTTTCCATTTTTTTAAAAATTAATTTTGAACCAAGGCGAAATTGCCGTGGCTTAAGGTTGAACAGTTTATACACTTGCTCAGGTGGCTATTTTAAAAAAAAGTATCCCCATAGACCTAAGTCTACGAGGATACTTTATCTTACTTAATTTCATAGCAGAGTCCCCGGAAGTCCTCCTCTCCCAACACGGCGTATGCCATAGCAGACCAGTCCGAAGCCGCCTGTGCTGCTCCGGCGTTGACGGCATTAATCCTTTCCTGCGTTTGCTCCTCGTCTTCGACTAAAAAGTCGTTAGACAACACATGGTCGGTATAGGAGGTTATTTTGCCTAACAAAAATGTTGGGAATTTCCCGAATTCGTGGACCGCCGCATGGACGCATCCGTCGGAATACAGCGATAGGAGGAAAGCCTCCTGGATCGTAAGTTCCTGTTTCGTCTCACTAATACGGGCGACTTCTTCAGTCTCCATTGTGTCGACGGTGATACTGTCGTAAACTCTAAGTTTTCGAGGCTGGTCGTCCCCCTCTTTCATTTCAAATAAATGCGTGTACAACACCTCCTTGACTTCGTCATACACTTTATCCCCGTACTGCTTGCTCTCGATGACAACGACAGACCACCCTGGAGGGCAGCCAGATTTTACGTCTTCTTTTGGATACACGTCAACGCGGCACTCCGCGTGGTTCGTGTCATCGAACTGCGTCTCTGTTATTCTGACGTCGGGCGCTACCCACGTTTTAAGGGGTGGCTCCTCGCCCACTATCGGGTTTGCAGCATAATACAGTGCCTCATGTTGTAAGGCTGCTGTTCCATAGTATGCAGGATCGACGGTAAAATCGATATACCCGTTTTCTTGTTGTTGGAATTCTATTAAATTGTTCATGTTATTTAAAAATTAATTTTGAACCGAGGCGGAATTGCCCCGAGTTATTGTTGAACAGTTTATACACTTGTTCAGGTGTTACGGTGTTAAGGTTGAGCAGTTTATACACTTGTTCAGGTGTTAATGTTGTGACGAGGTTAAAAAACATCCCCATAGATTTGAGTCTACGAGGATGCTTTTTTTACTTCAAAAGTGGCACGTGTAAAGGATCTCCTTCACTTCCATAGACACCTCATCCCCGTAGAGCTTATGCTCTATTTCTGCGACCGACCACCCTTTCGGGCAGCCTGAATTAACAATTCTTGCCAAGTGCACGTCAACGCGCGTGCACGCGTTGTGTGAGTCTGTGTAGGGTTGTGAGTTGCACACAGACTTGAGCGGTTTAATGGTGATATACTCTTCAACGGTTTTTCCGACCGATATGTAGTTCGGTATGTAAACGATCTCCGTCTGATCATTCTCGTAGTGGGAAGCACCGGCGTAATAGCCGGTAGGAACGGTAAATTGGATATAGCCGTTGACTTGCTCGGCAAACGTTACAATATTTGACATACTTATTTATATTTTAAAAATTTAAAGTTGAACCGAGGCGGAATTGCCTGGTCCTGGTATCGTTTAAGGTAGCGAACCTTATTGGGCTTTCCCCACGATGATTTGGCGTCGTCTAAACGCCCTTATAAAAATCGGCTTTAAAAAGCCTATAATAAAACCGGGTTAAAAAACCCTATAAAACCGGGTTAAAAAACCCTATAAAACCGGGTTAAAAAACCCTATAAAACCGGCTTTAAAAAGCCTATAAAAAAAGCCTAAAAAAAGCGTTCCCGATTAAGAGAACGCAGCCGTGTTATTTTTCGTCATCACCGGCCAAAACAAGGGCCGGAATAATTCCAAAGATGAATGAGACGACTCCCACGGCGGGATGTGTGGGGTCGCCCCCTAACAGGTAGGTAATCAGGGCTACCAAACCCCAAAAACCTAACCAGCCCGCAATAAAGCGGATTAACTGGCTAAAAGTAATACCAATCATTTTTTATTGTTAATTTAAATTTAATTAAGATGAGAGAGGGCACAGGTAGGCTTTGTATCTTACCTAATATGGTGATACGGTGCGCTGTCTGTCCCTCTCTCTTTTAAGGGTTTTATTCCGATACTTCTAACGGTTCGACCTCTAATACTTCAACTTCAGATTCTTTCTTCTGTGTCCACGCCTCAAGTAAGGCAGACATTTCGTCGATTTGCGGCCCTGACAGTGAGGCCGGCTGTCCGGCACACGTCATGCCTAACCAAAAGCCCCCGGGCTTTGTCAGAGTGTTTTCGTAAAACGCAAGGGTGCACTGTGCACCGCCTTGCAATAACGCGTAAAGAGTCACGGAATGGAGATTGATTGCAAAGGCACAGCCATTTGCTATCAATGTGCAGGAAAACTTTGCAGTGTTAAGGCCCGTCGGAATCCGGACTTTATCTGCATTTTCCTTCAATATGGGACTTATTTTAAGTGGCCCCACAGCCACTAATTTAACCGATACAGCGCCTTCAATGAGCGCCTTTGTACTCTCATCGACAGGCACAGAATTGCCCGTGGATGATGTGACTGGAGATACCAATGCCGCCTGATTGGCTGCCTTTAGTTGTCTCAAGTCCTTTTCATATATACTCATGAGTCTTAATGTTAAGGGATTAAAGGCTATATAATATTGTATTATATAGTCCTTACCAACGTCCCCCCTATGTGCGTCAGCAATCACGATAGGGGGGTATGTACTTGGGGAGCATGGTAAAAGTTAGAGGTATATTTTTTTAGGACCATGCTAAAGGTTACGGTTATATTTTTTAGGGGGTGTCATAAAGGTTAAGGACCGTGTTAAAAGTTACGGTGTATTTTTTGTGAAGTATGTACTTAAGGACCGTCATAAAGGTTAGGGACCATGTATTTAGGGAGCATGATAAAGGTTGGGGGGGGGGTTATATTTTTTAGGGTGTATTTTTTAGGCTTTTTTAGGGTGTATGTTAACGATATGTTAAAGGGGTAAATAAATTAGGTTTTGAACTTTAAATGTTGTATCTTTGTACTGGATTCGAGATAGTTATAGTTCCTGCCCTTAGCCCTGAAGTTTTCTCCTGAAAAGGAGGGTTGATAGGGATTTCTAAGGGTGGCGGCTACAAATCATTACGGAACGTCGAGACCTTTCTTCTATACAGTAGTTATTATGGTGGTAAGAAGAGAGTGTGACCTATTAAGTCGATTTATCACTTAATAGTAATTTGTTCGATTGCTGAATCATAATGATGAAATCCTTAACCCTAATAGGTTACACATGCCTCTTCGCCTTATACTTGTACTTTCTAATATTGGTTCTGAGGGTTTTTTTAAACCCGGTTTTTAGAAGATTACCGCTCTTCTTAACTAATATTAATGGTAAGTAATGGTGTAAAATCGGTCACTACCATAGTGATAGTAAGATACTAACGAAAAGAGGGTTATCATGTGTATAGTTGTGTCCGTGCGTATATAAGTTCGTCTTTAAAACGCTCCGTGTTGGTTTATCAACTTATTGATGAATCAACACTTATTGTCCTTTCTTCGGCACCAAATAGGTTAAAAACAAAACTGCTCCGTCGTGTTTACAGTGTAGCCCTCTCCTGTAAAATTTAGACGTTAAATTCTGGCGTGGCGAAGCCATGTTCGCTACTATTTTTATACGAAATACAAAATATACTATAACCTAATTATGTTTAGTTTTTTACTAAGGAAGACAGGAAATACGGTGTATCAGTGGTATTCTTTTCCTGGCTATCACAGGTTTAGTTCTCTTAAAAAGACTTTCAAGATTAGGGCTACTTCTTACGAAGAGGCTTTAGAAAAGGTTAAGTCTGATCATCCTGACTATGAATTTACTTCTTAAATAACATGGTTACTGTTTCTAACTTTTTTTTAACTACAGAGAACCCTTCTAAAGGGAATGATGACCATTTCGTTCCTGCTAATCCGTGTCCTCAAGGCTACGAGATAGCCTACCAGGGCTTTAAATGTGAACACTGTGACTGTAACAAGAAATATATCAAGCATTGTAAAGGAAGTGGCTTTACAGTTGCAGATACCGGAAGAGATTGTAGATAAGCAGATTAGGTATTTACTATCTTCTATCTACGATTTTACACAAGAGCCTACTCGCAAGTTTCTTATGATCCCACACTTTGGGAAGTTTGTTACTAAGAGTCCGCTAATGATTATTAAAACACTTATTAAATATGAACGATCACAACCCTCTCTCGAAAACAGAGAGAAAATCTCCCGTCTCTTTGCCACTAGGCATGAAATTAATGCACGATCAATGTTTGATCCTTCTCGACGAGGTTCGGGAAAATTCTAACTCTTCTTCTATTATTATACCTCTTTATATGGCGTATGAGACTGAAGGTGGTAGACCTGCTACTAAGATTTCAGATGTAAATTACCTTTCTAAGGGGACTCTGATGTATCCTTATATGGATTTGAAAGTAGGTACTAGGGTATATGTATCTCCTTCTGCTGTATCTCCTCATTATCAGTTCTTTCTTGATAGGGATTCACTCGTACTTGAATTTGAAGGTATGATTCTTATCCCTCCTACTTTGATACAGGCTTATTTTGAACACGTTCGATTACCAGCTTGATTTTTGGACACCGGAGAATAAGGTTCTCTTTCCTTTAGATTTACCTTCTTCTCTTATGTGGGCTTATGTGTATTATTATCACTTAAAGTCGCCTACTTCCCATTTACCTCCTCGCTTACGGTTACTATCTTCTCAGAAGATAGATCCGTCTTTTGTACCTGATGATACTCTTATCCCCTATTTTACTACTAAGAACTCTCTTTTACTTCATAACTGGGAGAATAAACTCCACGAAAGAGATCTTTTTATAAAGAGTCTTCCTTATGATGCTTCTAATTATAAGATGCTTGATGCTATGTTAGAGGCTACTTCTCTTATGTGGAAACAATACTTACAGATACTGTCTCTTATTGATAAGGATGGTACTGAGTCTAAATTATCTTTACTTGAACAATATGATTAGTCCTCACCATTCTTTGTTATTGACAGCGTCTTCTTTTATTAAGGATGCTGTTACTCCTACTTTAGGTCCTAATGGATCTGAGGTTATTATACATGATCAGTTTTCTTCTACTACTACTAAGGATGGGGCTACTGTGGCTAAGTTCCTGATTCCTCCCCCTGATATTGCTCCTATAGTTAGTATTATCAAACAGGCTGCGACCAACACTCTTCTCTCCCAAGGGGATGGTACTACTACTTCCATCCTTTTTACGACTACTCTTTTAGAGGATAGTATTAAGTACCTTATTTCGACTAATAAGTCTCCGGCTTCCCTTAAGCGGGAACTTACCAATCATCTTCCCCGTCTTATGGCGTCAATAGATTCTTTTACGGTACCGTCCACTCCCGCCCATCTTCTTAATATTGCTACGATTGCGTCTGATAATGATCCTCTCACAGGAAAACTTATTTATGATCTCTATCAGGAGGTTACTCTTTCAGGGACTATTCTTATAGAGGATTCTCCTGCTCCCTATACCTCCACCTCCATCACTGATGGGTATTCTATCGAGAGGGGGTTTATGTCTTCTATGTTTGCTGAAGATGGTAAACAGGTTTCTTTTGATAACCCTCTTATTTTTATTACGGATTCTAAACTTAAGTCTACGCAGGATATAGTACCTTTTTTAGAGTATCTTGTTAAGGTAGATAAACCCGGAGTTATTATTGCTGATGATTTCGATCCTCAGGTAATACAGTTATTGATTGTTAATACGCTACGCACGCCTCTTAAGGTAGTAGCTATCAAAGCACCTTCTTATTCGGAGATGAGACATCTTCTTCTTCAGGATATGGCGGTCTATACTTCTTCTGAGATTATCTCGGAGAACTCTGCACAACTTGCTAAGGATTTCAGGCCTTTACAGTTGGGTACCTGTAAACGAGTTATTGTTAAGGCTGATAAGACGACTTTTATTAATGTTATTACGCCTCAAATCTCTTCCCGGGTAGATTCCATTCTTTCGGAGATTAGTACCCTCCCCCCTTACTTACAGCAGAAATATGCACTTAGGGCCTCCTCGCTCCTTTCTAAGGTTGGTACTATTCATGTAGGGGCACCTACTGAGGCTGCACATGCTTCCCTCAAGGCTAAGATAGATGATGCTGTACGGTCTATTAAGCAGGCGGATCTTTATGGTGTAATTCCCGGAGGTGGTTATGTGCCCCTCCTACTTTCTTTAGATTTCCCCATTCCCCTCAAAGGGATGTTACTTGCCCCTATTCGATTACTTGCCCCTAACCCCGACGTTGTGATTGAGAAGATACTATCCACCTCTTTAGGGTATAATGCTTCGACCTCCTCTTATGAGGATCTTCTTCAAACGGGTGTAGTAGATCCTGCTTCTACTCTGAAGGAGGCTCTTACTACTGCGATTACTACGGCGACTCTTCTGCTTAATACTCATTATACTATACATGCGGCCTGACAATTCTAATTATTTAGTTACAATTCCTTCTTACCATCCTAATTCTCAAGAGTATAAGATCTTTTGGTCAGAGCAGATAAGGAGGTGTATTGTAGGGTATTGGTCTAATGGTTATTATATGCCTCCGGCTTTATATTTTTATGCTAATCTTGCAACTATTAAGTTGAATAAGGGGAGATCTCAGGCAAAGTCTTATGCCCGTCCTACTCTTCGTGATCTTGAATGGGATGTGTTCTCCTACCTTTTTGAGGCTAAAGGATTTTCAGGTTTTTTAGAGGATACTGAGTATACTTGTTGTCACGAAGTGTTGGAAAACTATTCTTTAGATTATTACTCTTCTAAGTTGCCTCATACGTTATTCAATGGTATACTTAAAAAGTATATTCACCCTCGGGATTATTTAGTATCTCCCCATCCTCATTTTGATACTCCTCTTTATGATAATCAGGTTTCTAACTTTATGTTGATGGGCTCACGTAACTTAGGTAAGTCTTATATGATAGGTGCAGGGTTAATTGCTTATACGTTTCTTTTTGATAATAGATTGAACCTGACCGCACCTCGCGCTTCTACAGAGATTCTGGTAGGCTCTGTGGTGTCTGATAAGTCTGCGGACTTACTTAATAAGGCAAGAGATTGTATGAACCTTCTTCCGGGTAAGTATGATTCTAATAATCTTAATTCTCCCTCTCCCCTCTCAAAGGCTTATGTAGGATCCTTCGCACTTAATTCAGAGGTTATTTCAGGACGAAGAGTTAAGAATACTATTGTAGGGTCTAACTCAACTATCAAGCATAGATCTTTTAATGAGAACTCATTTGCAGCACAAGGTACCCGCCCCTCTATTTTGATAGTGGAAGAGTGTGGGCTTGTACCTAATCTTTTAGATATACATAATAATACGGTAGATAATTTAAGAGATGGTTTACGTAAGACTGGCTCCCTCATTATGTTGGGTACCGGAGGTGATATGGAAAAAGGATCTATTCCGGCATCCCAAATGTTTTTTGAGCCCGATAAGTATAATATTCTTAAATTTCCTAATATTTATGAGGAGTCTTCCTCTGAGATAGGTTATTTTATACCTGCATATCTTTCCCTTAATGAGTATAAGGATGAGAATGGTATTACGGATGTCCCCACTGCTAAACAGGCTTTATTAGATGAGAGAAAGCGCCTGCAACAAGGTTCTCCTGATGCTCTTAATAAGGCGATACAGTATAAGCCGTTTACCCCGTCTGAGATGTTTCTTTCGAGAAAAGCCAATATTTTCCCTTCGGCTGAGTTATCTTCATCTCTTCGCAGATTGATGTTAGCACCTGCTACTCCTATTGAGGTGACTCTATTTTTCGATCCCACTTCTCCTTATCAGGGAGTTAATTATGATCTTAACCCTCACGCAGTACCTCTTAAGACATTCCCTACTACGTCTGAGTCAAGAGACGGGTCTATAACTATATATGAGTTACCCTCTCTTTTTGGATCCCATACTCCGAAAGATGCTTATATTATAGGGCATGATCCTATTAAGGAAGATTCTCCTACAGGTCCGTCTCTTGCGACTATATATGTTATGAAGACTTCCGCTTACTTTTCTTCAAACGGGCATCATGAGATTGTCGCTTCTTTTATTGGAAGACCTTATGAAGGTAAGAATGCTATAAATGATATATTACATAAGTTATCTCTTTTTTATGGTAATGCTACTATCTACTTTGAAGCACAGGTAGGGAATGTAAAGGATTACTTTGAAAGGATTGGCAGACTGGATTTACTTGCTTCCCAGCCTAATACCATTTTTCAGAGGAAAGCAGGATATAATACTGCGCCCTCTACCACGTACGGGTACCCTATGTCTAATGAAAAGATTAAATGGGAGGCCGTACAGTATCTTCGTAACTTCTTACTCGAGACTCATCATGATAATTATCTCAATCTTGATGTTATACCTGATCCGGGACTTCTTCAGGAGTTGCTTGCCTTCTCTATGGATAAGGGTAACTATGATCGTGTAATGGGTTTTATAGGTTGTATAGTAGGGTTACAGGAACTCCACAACCTTTCTGTAAGGAGATCTAAGGTTGATCCTGTAATCAACTCTCAATTTAATAAATTAAACTCACGTTTATTTTCAAATGTTAACAAAACAGAGACTTTCTTTTAACGAGAAGTCAAAATCAAATTTTAAATGGGCCAGAGAGACTATAGATAAGATATTGATGTCTTACTCTCTTGATTCTGATACCGTCAATGAGTATAAGAATGAGTATGAGCGTATGCTCTCTAATTATCAGTTATATAACAATAAGATTAATCAAAAAGATTTTACAAGGTTATGTAACCCTTTAGGTATTGATATAGGCCAGTTGATAGATGAGATACAGCCTTATAATAAGGCGTATAACAAAATACAGGTACTTTTAGGTGAAGAACTTAAACGGCCTTTTAATCACAAAGTTACTCTTACTAATCAGGAGGGTATACAGTCTAAATTAAATGATCGAACGATTGCTCTCAGGTCTTATATATATGCCTCCCTTAGTGCTAAGATACCGGAACTCCCTCAAGAGTTCTCTGACAATCTTATACCCGAAGAGGATATTAAACGGTATCTTTCCTCCTCTTATCTTTCTGTTAAAGAGATAACAGCGTCGGCTATTCTTAATTATCTTCATAAGAAGTTAGATCTTAAAGATCTTAAATTAGATGCTTTCAAGCACGCATTACTCTCTGCACGAGAATTTATCTATGTTACGTCCACCAATGATGCTCCTGTGATAGAGATTCTTAATCCTTTAGGAGTATTTTATGAGAAGTCGAATGATGTAAAGTATATTCAGGAAGGTTCTTATGCCGGCTATCGAACGTACCTTACTTCCGGAGAGGTACTTGATAAGTACGCGGTTTATCTTACTGATGATGAGATCGAGAAGATAGATAAACTTTCTCTTTCTCCTTATGGAATACAGGTTTCTTCTAATAAGACTATTGAGTATGGTAATGACAGGTTAAATGATAATCCCACTCAGGGTAATCAGATATTAGTACAGCATGTAGAATGGAGATCGCAAAGAAAGGTAGGGTTCTTAACTTCTGACAAGACTGTTATGGTGGATGAGTCTTTCCCCGTTCCTCCTACTGCCATCAAATCTGTTCGCACTAAGGAGTATGGACGTAAGTGTACTTATTACTCTTTTAGTATTGGATCTGTCCCCTATGAGTTGGAATGGTCGTATATCCCTGAGATATGGACAGGTACTAAGATAGGTGGTGATATTTATGCTATGGTAGGTCCTGCTAAACATCAGTTTAGAATGTCTGATGATCCTACTAAGTTGTCTTTATCTTATTTAGGAGTAGTATACAATGCTACTAATTCAGAGCCGGTATCTCTTATGGATAGAATGAAACCATTCCTCTATCTTTATTTTATCGTGATGCACAAACTTAAAAAGTTAGTTGCTCAGGATAACGGAAGGATCTTTCATTTTGATACTTCTATGATAGATCCTCAGGTAGGACTTGAAAAAACTCTTTATTATTTAAAGGAACTCAATATTGATTTTTATAATCCTTTAGTTAATGCTGAGCAACCAGGCGCGTTTCAAAGAGGTAAAGTACATGCTTCTACTGATATGTCTACCACCTCGAATGTTATGGCTTATATTAATCTTCTCTCGTTTTTAGATGCCCAAATCTCTGATGTAGCAGGCGTGTCTAAACAACGAGAAGGACAGATATTACCAGGAGAGGCTGTAAACAATGCTAACTCTAATATTCATATGTCGTCTGTAATTACTGAGATATACTTTCATGTGCATAATAAGTTATGGGAGAAAGTACTAACACAACTTCTTCAGGTTACTAAGGATTTATGGTCTTCTAAGTCTGTTACTAAACAGTATGTTTTGGATGATATGTCGATTGCGTCTTTGGAGTTAGATGATACCTATTTTCAGGATGCTGAATTTGGAGTATTTGTTTCCTCTTCTTCTAAGGAAGATGAGATCTTCTCTACGCTGCGTGCATTGTCTGACAGGTTACTTCAGAGCGATCGAGTTACTATATCGGATATAGTTAAGATATTTAAGTCTACTTCTATCGAAGATCTTGAGACTCGTATTATTGAGTCGGAGAAGGCTAAGAAGGAAGAAATTAATAACCAACAAGCACAAACTTTCCAGCAACAGCAGGAGTTACTTGATAAGCAGTTACAAGCAGAAGATATGAGAGATCTTAGAGATAAGGCTCATGAAATACGCATACAGGAGATAGAATCTTTTAAGTTCGTAAAGGAACAAGATTCTAATAAGGATGGTACTCCGGACCAATTACAGATAGATAAATTAAAATAAGTTGTACTTACCTTATAGATAAGGTATACTTATTCATAAATAAGGTATACTTACGCATGAATATACTGTACTTACGCATGAATAAATTAATTTAAGCCATACAGATGCCACAAACAAACAATAATTCTTATATTGACCCTAATAATGATATTATCTTTACGGATAATAGCCCCATTGATACCCATGTCGATACCCCTGTCGAAGATTCTACAACCTTTGACTACACTCCTTATTATGATTTATTAATGGATGAGGGTGTACTCAGGATTGCTGATGACTTTGTATTTGAGAACACAGAAGAATCTTTTAGGGCTGCAATTGCTGCTACCAAAAAGAATGTTCTAAGGGAAGCAACTACTACTATACTTGCCTCAGTTAATGAGGAGATGAGAGCAGTGGTTGATTATGCTCTTAAAGGTGGAACTTCCATTTCAGAAGTATCTGGTAGTACAAAGCATAATATTGATACAGAAGTTAATCAAAAGGAAACACTCTTTAATTATTATAAGGCGACTACGTCACTTTCTGATACTAAGATTAATACTTTAATTGCTAAGATTGACGATCCTGACGAATTATTAGCAGAGGCTACAGATGCTTTAGCAGGCCTCAAAGAACTTGCAGGCAGTAAGCAGTCCCTTCTAACTCAAAAACTTGAAAACGATCGGCTCTCACAAGAAGCCTCTCGAACAGATACTATCAATAAGTTGAACTCTACTATAGAGGAGTATACTACTGATACCAAATATAAAAACAAATTGAAAGGCTTCTTTTTTAATGAAGTCTACTCTCCTGAAGGAACTACTACAGAATTTTCTAAAGTAGTTTCTTCTATTCTAACTAACCCTGCGCATACTATACAGTTGGCAGACGTACTAATTAACTACGATCCTAAAAAAGGAATCGACTTCGCACGCTTTGAAACTAAGGGCGCTTCTAAAGCAAATCAGAGTTTACGCACCCTTCTTTCCACAGCCACTACTAAGACAAATAAATCGAATCAAGCCCCGTTAAAAGAAGATTTTAATTGGGAAGATTATCTGAACATATAAAATGGCATACCCACAATCATCTTTAATAATTAAACATTACGCCGGTTTCGGCGGTAACTTTGTAGATTCACAATACCTTGGCGCTTCTTATGATGCAGGAGCACCCCACGTATTTCAGAACACACTTGCACGCATCTACTCTGCGCAAACCCAATTTACTACCCTCAAGCCTCTGTTAGGCATGACAATGGGTAAACCTAATGGAACAATGGAAATTGAATCCGAGTTCTATCGCTGGAGGCTTGCCGGTGCAGAAGAGAAAAATGCTCGTTCCATCGAGTCAGTTGAGTCTTCTGTAACTCCCGGAATGAATTTTACTACTTTCCGTGTAAAACTTGACTTAGATTATTTCTCTAAGCCAGACGTGCTTCTTCCTGAAGACAATGAATATCCATGTGCAATAATAGATGGACCTCTTCAGGATGGTACAGGTTACGTCTACACTCTTCGCTTACAGACTGACAAGCCTGACGCATTCTTAGATCCTAAGTATTTGCAACCAGGCCGTCAATGGTCTAAAGGTTGGACTTCTACTGCATCTGAGTATAATGATGAGTTCGGTACCCAACAGGCAGCCGGATCTTTCATGTTAGAAAACTACATTTCTTTCTTTGCTCAGAAACTTACTGTTACTGATAAAGCAATGCGGGAAGAAGGTAGATTAGGCTTTGATTTCCTATCTACTGATGCGGCTGGTTCTACTAAAAAAGTAAGTCGTTTTATGCCTTACTATGAAAGCAAGATGTGGGAGACCCTTTATCGTTCCATAGAAACTCAGTTGGTACATGGTAAAAGATCTAAGTTTCCAGGTCGTACCGGATACTGGGTTGCAACTGGTTCCGGCATGCGTGAACAAATGAAGGATTCCTGGCAGGATTATTTCTCCGGCCCGTTGACTACGAATTTGCTACAAGACTTCTTAATGTCAATCTTCTTCTCTCGGGAAGATGAAACCAACCGTAAAGTGGTATTGATGACTGGTTCTTTGGGCCGTCTGATGTTCCACAATGCAATGACTCGTGCAGCATCAGGATTTCTTAACGTAGATACCCTGTTCCAGCATAAAATTGCATCTCCTACTGAAGTACCTCATCTTGCTTTTGGCGCTGAGTATACTCGTTATTATGGAGCACTTGGGGTAGTTGTAGACGTGGTTGTTAACCCTTCTTATGACTCTACTACTAACTGTAAGATCTTCCATCCTGATTATCCGGATATGCCTATCGACTCTGCTCGTATGACATTCCTTGATTTGGGTTCTTCTGAAGGTCAAAATAATATGATGGTGTTGAAACAGAAAGATACGTTCCGTCACGGTTATACTCTCGGAACTGTAGGTCCTAACGGGCCGGTACAAGGTGGGATGGTTACTGCGCTGAAGGCTGGATATGATCGCTTTACTGAAGGATCTGCCGGACTGTTTATTCGTGATATCACTCGCTGTGGGGAACTTATCCCTTCATTTGAAAACTAATGATTAAATTAAGTCTTTTAATAACAGCCTTTTCCGGGGCAGTATCCTCTTTGGTATTTGAAAATAAACTTTCATTTGTAAGAGCCTTAATTCTCACTTTCTCTGGTACAGCCACTGCGGTGTTTACACACTCCATGATACTGTCACACTTTAGTTTAGGTGAGAATTATACGTCTGGAATAACATTTATTACGGGACTCCTATCCATGAAGACTATGGCTATTGTAGCCGCAGTTTTAGATAAACTTAAATCTAATCCTCATATATTATTACGGTATGTTAGAAGCAATAAATCTGATCCTGGCGCTAATTTATAGCATATTAGTCATTTTCTTTCTGCAAAGAAGATTGCCATTACCAGACAGTACACATCGAAGGCAGTATTTTTTAATACGGTTAGTCTTCATACTTAGTATAATTGGAGCACTGAACTTACCAACTCTTGGTATCAGTTGTCAGATTATACTATTAACAATTTTTATTTTGTATTTCAAATTCTCGTATAAAACTTCTTACGAGGTCTAAAGTTTATGACAAACTTAGTATTTATATACTCTATACCCCGCACGTCCGCTTTGGGGATTTCTGAATGGGCGAATGATTCCTCCGGGAAAAAACTATCGAAAACAAAAGTAGGCAAGTGTAAGGATACTATCCGTGCACTGTACTCTCCTAAAGTAGGAGGGCTTGCTAATCATATTTCTTACACTCCCTGGTTAAGAGATAATAAACCAGTACTTGATGCTTCAGGTAATCCTCTAATGCTTCAGGAGTATTTTGAGCAGAAGTGGAATAAGCCTAAAGGGTTCTTTACAAATCAGGCTGTAAAAGCATCAGACAATCCTACAGAACTTACTTACTTTCAAAGTAAAGGCTGGAAGATGAACGATGGTGCTACACCTTTTTCTTTGGATAACATGGATGAAGAGATGGGATACTACGTAATGTTAGCATCCTCTTTTGTAGCCAATTCTGAAAAAGATTGGAGAGCACATAAAGCACCCAAGGCATTATATTATATAGCAATTGAAAATGAAGGAGAGGAGATTAAGTATGCCAGATCCTTCATGAAAACAAAGGCTATGGCTATCCTTCATGATGCTGCTATTACAGATGATACTAAACGAAAACTGGCTACTCTGCTTGGCATTGTTAATAGTAAATCAAATCTGACTATGCAGCAATTGCATAATGTCTTATTTGAGGCTATCGAACACTCTTCTTTTACTCCCGATGGCTCGATTAGTAAACTATTGGCTTTAAGGGCTATGTTAGAACAGGCTGTTACTAAAGAACAGTTTGAGGCTCGTTTTATAATTCAGCAGGCAATCGACCGTAGGATCATTTACGAAAAGCAAGGATCATATATCTGGAACAGACCCAATTCCCCACTTACGATAGGCGACCGGTTAGAGGACGCTGTAGAATTTATTCTCTCTCCGAAAAAACAAAAAGAGGTTGAAGAAATTATACAGGCAATCAAACAATCACAATGACTGTAAAAGAAGCGCACTATCATTTTAAGTTATCTTATGATAGAGTAGATACTTCTTCTAAACCTGATTTCAATGAGGCTGAAGTAGATTATTTCTTGAACGAGGCCTTTCTGATGTTCATTAACCAAAGGTACAACCCTATGTCTAATAAATACCAGAAAGGCTTTGAACAGTCTCAGGTAAGGATAGATGATCTATCCACACTAACAATTACTTACCCTCTCCAACCTTTAATTATTCCCCTGTTATTATCTGTTGACGGAGTCCCTGTCTACGAGGTAAAGTTAAACAGTCTACAATACCCGTACTTACATTTTATATCGGGAGTTGCTACGACACAGGGTGTTGATTGTCAGTATGAAAGCCCAATTAGAATTTATAGTAATGATACCTTAGAAGAAGGATTTAATGATCCTTTTGATTCTAAAGATTATAATGGTGTGAAAGCAACATTTGGAAGATCTTTAGATGGCACTCCGTCTTTATTATTACACTCTAAATTAGAAGTAACTAAATTAAAACTTGGTTATATAAAATACCCTTCTAAAGTATCTACCGGAAACTACACTTATTTAGATGGTGTTAAGTACCCTGAGAATACTTTTGAAGTCTCCTCTAATGTACATCAGCAGATTGTCAATATTGCAGTGACGCTTGCGGCAATGGCACTTGAAAATCCAAATGATGTACAGATCAAATTATCGAAATTAAATATACACGAATAATGGTAAACGTAAATAACAAACGTCCTGTAGAAAGTTTTATAGTAGCAACTACAGGTACTACTCTTAAAGTAGCAAGTCAGGTAAATCTTTCTTCCGGTGCAGTAGATTTGGCTAATGGTCAAATCGGTGTTGCTGCAGGTTCTGATTATGGAACTGCCGCTCGAAATACTTTCCTCCCCACTTCCGCTACAATTGATTCTTCCCCTACTATTTTGATCTATCAGGGAACGGGGGATTCTGCAGCACCTTCCCTCTCTGCTACCAGGTATCCACTTACACCTCGTCCTTACGAAGTGTCGATGCCAATTATCGGTAAGACGAATGTACAGGTTACCAAACAGGTATTCCGTGCAGATCGCAACGCAGCAGTTATTGTAGGCAAACCTACTGCCGCTACTTCAGGTAAAATAATTCCTGCTTCTGATACAGACTATACACTTAAAGTGGCCTTTAGTTCTTTTAGAACAGAAGAGTTCTTTTCTGGACAACAGGGAGTTAGCATCATATCTACTATACGCACTCCTCTGGGGGCTGCATATACAGCAATTGCACAACCAATTGATTGGATCAATTCTAATTTGATTGTAGAACTTAATGGTAGTTCCGCTGGCATTATCTCTCCTAATATACGTAGAGGACGTGCTCCTCTTGCTGCTATCGGCTTAGGTAATACTGCTGGTGTACTCATCTCTTCGATCACTGCAAACAGCATCCTGCCGATAATGAATACTCCTTCCGGTGCAAGATCAATATTTGTAACCCCCGGAATACTGGCTGCTATCACTCTGGCGGCTGCCGCAGGTCCTTATACTTATGTAAGCCTTGTAGACCTTGCTACTGCGGGTACTGCTGCTAACACAGAAACGATTCTTTTGATAGGCTTGGATCATAGAACAGCGTTCATTGATTATATCCCCCAATTGAAAACTGACATTCGTGTTGGTGCAACTGAAGGACTTCATCCACAACTTAGCATTGATAAAGTTTCTACTCCTGATGAAGGTCAGGGTTCCGGCAGATCTTTAGATCTACTTTACCGTGCTACTCAGGGACAGCGTAAGTACAACTTACGTCATACTATAGATGCGGTTAATCCTGAATATCCTTCTCCCGTAAATGTGAATGCTACTTACACTACGTACGTAGTACATCATGGTAATTCTTTCCAACCCGACAGTTTTAACATGATTTATTCTCCACTTAAAGAAATAGTTCTCATACCTACTGCAGATACAACTTTGCAGACAAATCTTGAAACTCTTTTAAATACGTGGTTAACTTCTGGTGACAATCAGGCTATCATTACTATCTAAAACTAAAGGCCACTGTAAAATGTGGCCTTTTTTATTTGTACAACTATGGAATATAATAATTTCTTTGGTAAATACCAATTAGGAAAGTCTGAATTTCCTTTCTCCTGGGTAGTCACTGATGACACCAGAAGACTGGCGTATTTAGGCGGAGATGTTCCCGGTATAGTAAGTTTTGATGGAACTGGATTAGCCTTTACTCCTTTTTCTTCCTCCATTTTTATTAATGGTTCCGGAGAACTTGCTTCCACTGGTGGAAGTGGCGTATCCAATCTTAGTTTAGGTGCTGTTACTCTTACCACTCGCATTATTAGTAACTCTAATGGGACTGGAGTTACATTACCTGCTGCGACTACTACTTTAGCAGGTCTGTTATCAGGTAGTGATAAAGTAAAGTTAGATAGTCTCTCTAATTATACCCATCCTAACCACTCCGGAGATGTAACCTCAGTTAGTGATGGTGTAACTACTATATCAGTTAATGCAGTGAACAACACAAAGTTATCTGATATGCCTGCCAACACTGTTAAGGTTCGTAATGTAAGCACTGTGGGAGACCCTGTGGATATGCTCGTTCTTAACAATCAATTGGTAGGACGAGGTCCATCCGGTGATATACAACCTATTAGTCTGGGTGCTAATTTAACAATTAGTGGTGCTACTTTAAATTCCTCGGGCTTGCCTGATGGAGATAAAGGAGATATAACTGTATCGGGTACTTCTACTGTTTTTACTATAGATAATGGTGTAGTGACTAATGCTAAGTTAAACACTATGCCTGCTTCTACTATTAAAGGTGCGGTAACTTTAGGTACTCCTGAGGATCTTACTCCTTCACAGGTCAAGATAATGCTCTCTTACCTTGGATCGGAGATTACAAATATCCCTGCCGGTAATATTTCAGCAACCAATCTCCAAGCCGCTTTAAATGAATTAGATACTGAAAAGCAAGGTAAAATTCAATTTCAGGAAGATGCTACTAATGTAGGTACTTCAGGGCAGTTCTCTACTATTAACTTTACAGGGGCTTCAGTCGCCCTTACTCCTATTGGGGCTACTCTTGTTGTAGACGTTACTGGTGGTGGTGGTGGAGGTGGATCAACTAACATAGCAGAATCTACTCGTACTACTACGACAGTTTTAGTTACCTCAGATACTGGTACGGATGCTACTCTTAGTCCGGCTACATCTTCGTTAGCAGGTGTAATGTCTGCTGCGGATAAAACTAAATTAGATGCTTTAGGGGTATCCTCGAATGGTCTTTCAGGTACTGGTGTTACTTCTACCCCGTTTAAGTTAGGAGGTACTCTTACGGAAAACACTACAATTAGTGGTGCTACTCTCTATGATTTACTGCTTACTCAAATGGATTCTGTGTTCATTGAGGCTAATGACGGAACTGCGTCTAAAGGTACCTTGTCTCTAACTACTCCTTTATCTTTAGGATCTTTTTTACGGCAGGAGCACATCTCTAACGCAACTCAGGCAGCAGAGGTCAGAGTTGATGCAGACGGGCCTTTAACCCGGTTTATACAACAACTCGGTGATGCTCAATCAGGGGTACTTATACCCTCTCATTTATCAACTGAGTTGATTGCTAATGATGGTATTAATCCCGTAAAGAATTATGGGGTTACTTCTACCGATCATTTTATTAAAGGGTTAAAATCTTTATCCTCATCTCAGATTGTTCATTACAATTCTTCGACAGAGGTACTTTCATATAGTACTGCTCCTCCTGTTATGTTTGAATATGATATTCCCATAACAAGTGGAAACACTAATTCTAAACTCCGGGTGGTTGCTACTACCCCCTCTTTAACTGCAGCATTTAGCAGCGGAGTGTTGACTCTGAGCAATCCTCCGGCAGCAACAAGAATAATGTCTGTTGACTGGAGATACGTCTCAGCGGACATACAGGCTGCTTCTGACGGAGTAACTACACAATGGGTTAGAGTAGTACTTAATTCAAATACAGGAAACACTGGCATAGATGATATGAGAGTGCCCATTGTACAGAAAACTGCGATACCTTCTACGGGGGCATTAGCCTTTAACAATGCGGCTTCTATTGATATAGATAACAATCCGGCTGTTACTATAGTTGGTGTGGGATCCGGTACCATTACTATTAGAATTTCAGGATTAACAGCAGGTGCTCAGGGAGGACACTTAAAATTCACTAACATATGAAAATTATTATTTTTTTATTCTTTTTGGTGCTCTCCTCCCCCATCTATGCTCAGGTACAATCATCGCCTCCCTTCTATGGGAGGACGCAGATTAATGCTCAAACCGGATCAGGAGTTGGTTATTGGGAGATAGCAGGTACTTTCTTTGATCAAACTGGATTTTGGGATGCTACTTCTATTCAGGTAGGAGATATAGTGTTTTTCTCTGATGCCGGAGTAGGTTACTATTTACCTGTCACTGTTGTAGTAAATACCACTTCTATTAACTATACTGTTAGAATTAATAACAATGGTATTACGGGAGTGTCTATGGTACCTGTTACGGAGGGTGCAATCTATACTCCCTCCGCCCATAACCTTGCACCTTTTATATCCGGTATAACTGATCCTAATCAACAAACACTTCTACATAATAATGTAGTAAACATTGAAACTGAATTAAAAGCCGTAGATGAGGTTGCTATCTATACTGCTTCGGGACCACCTCCTAACAGTCTTAATATTATTGATGGTTACTTCTTAGCAATGGGAGAAGATGGTGACGGGCCTTTATATCGATGGGAAGTTTCTGATTGGGTACTTGTAGGAGGACTTAGAAACTTTGAGCAGTATTATACTGCTACATCAAATCAAACTATTTTTAATATTAGCGGGTACACACCCATAGCACCTGCAGGGGGAGTCTATCCTATATCTGTTTACCGCAATGGGGTTAAGTTACGTTATGTAGCATCCGGCCCTACCGTTAATCAATTCTCTTATTCAGGCGCAACTGTTACTTTAGCAGGGTGTCGCTTAAACGATGAAATTACTATAACATTTAACAACTAATGAAAAATTTACTAATCCTTATTTCTTTCCTATTATTAGGAATTACTGTTCATGCGCAAACTAATATCCTTAAACAAGGTGGTGTGCGTACCGATACTTTACAGACATTACGTTTACGTACCACAGGTGCTACCAATGGACAGATACTCCAATTTAATGGTACTAACTGGGTAGCGGCTGCTGCGGGTACCAGCGTGACTGATTTAACTATATCCGGTAGGACTTCTACTACGTTTCTATTAGAAAGTTCTTCAGGTGCAGACGTTTCAGTACCTGCTGCAACTGGTACTTTAGCAGGTCTTATGCTTGCTGCGGACAAAGTTAAGACTGACTTTTTAACAGTAACTGCTACAACAGACTTAGATGCTATTAGAACCGCATCTCATGCAGCAGTAACTGTGACTGACAACGCCAGACTTGACTTTACTCTGACAGGTCAACAGGTAACCGCTGATATTATTGCGGGAAGCATAACGGCTACTGAACTTGCCACTAATGCTGTAACTACTGTTAAGATACTAAATAGTGCTGTTACTGCCGCTAAAATAGATCAGATGGGGGCTACTACCGCACAAGCATTAACCTGGAATGGGTCTTCCTGGGCACCTTCTACTCTACCCTCTCCTGTACGTAGAGAAGAGCGTTACACAGCAACTGCTGCTCAAACGTCCTTTACTACTGCTTATACTGCTCCGGCAGCAGCGGGTACTGCACTACCTTATGCTGTTTATAGGAATGGAGTATCTTTAGACTGGGTTGCTTCCGGACCTAATATCACACAATTCACATACACAACTACTACGGTAACTACGGCTGCCTGCGCAGTTAATGATTTAATTAAAGTTGTTTACTTTAACTAATATGAGATTAATACTTTTATTTTTGTTATGGAGTAGCACTATGTACTCCCAGAAGATTATACGAGAGACTACGGATGGTGTATTGAAATATTCCATGGAAGTCACTAATGAGTCCCCCGATGGTACCACTACGTATCGAAGTTCCCCGGTAGATAGTTTGAGTATGGTAAGTGATTTGTTCAAACATACTATTGCGCTGTATGAAACCTTAACACTGAAAAGAACAGAATTAGAAGAACTTGAAAAATCTGCTAATCAGGCACGGTTATTATATGCCAAATACGATACCTCGGGTTATAATGTAAGAGCAGCAATTAACTATGCTCCTGATTTATTAGGTACTTACACTTGGAAAAATGATACCTTTAATATTGCCTCGGGTAAAGCAGGACGACTCATTTTAACAACGAGAGGGAAACAATCAGGTAACGTAGTAGTGTGGAGTTACTCGTCTGTTGAAATTAGAAATTACTTTATCCTCAATAATACGAAAATTAATGTTCTCTTAACTCGTGGTATTAAAGAATGGTATTTTACTATTGACAAAACTAAACACAGACTAAGAAAAATATGAAAAATTCACTAACTATCCTACTTGTGTTTATTAGTTTTGGCTTGTACTCACAAGTAGCAGTCATAGGCCCTGGTGGATTTAGGGCGGGTACCACAGCAACTACTAACCAGGCATTGATCTGGAATGGTAGTGCGTGGGTACCCGGTACCATAGTCAATACAGAGGCTCAAACACTGAGCAGATCAGTATCTACTAATAATATTGTTACTATCTCTGTAACGGGAAGTACTATCAATGTAGAGGATTTAAATGTAACTGCAAACGCTACTTTTACTCCTGCGAACTTTACCGCTACTACCGGATTAACTTTACCGACTGAAAATTCTAAGATAAGGTTAACTCGAAATGGTATATTATACGTAGTAGGAGCGGCTGGCTGTGGGGCTTGTAATGCAACTCGTTCAGGCTCTGTCTTTACTTTTGCAAGAGCATTGGTTGCAGGAGAAATTATAACCGTAACCACACCACAACAATGAGATTACTATTTTTATTTTTACTATGGAGCAGCACCATTTACTCTCAAACTGAAGTACAAATTACCCCTAATCAGATAGGTGCCTTTGGGGCCTCTAATAATGATTTCATGCTTTACTCTACGGCTACTACGGGGGGTACGTGGACTGCTCCTGCAACTTTTTTACCCTTGGCAAACTATTGGACCAGGACAGGAGTAAATCTTAGTTACACTGCCGGAAATGTTCGTATAAGTGGGGCAGCCCCTACCGATCCGAATACTACACTTACGCTTGGGGGGCCAATGGAGTTTACCTCCGGGCAACCAAGAATTTATTACCCTCCTGTGTTAGGTCTTAATGCTTTTTTTGGTTTTAACCAGTCTTCCGGAGCACCAGGGTTTTTTCAAGGTTTGGGACCTGACGCTTCGGGTGTAATACGTAGATTAACGACAGGTCCGGTTTTCGGGGCAGAGTTTGGGAGAGGAGGTTTTACTATTGCCTTTTTTGCTTTACCCACCGGACAGTTAGGCGTAGGAGACCCTATCAACTTCAACAACGCATCATCTTCCTCGGGTGAGCGAGGATGGTTGAGATCAGATGGTACCTGGGTGTTTGGAGGCGACGTTTACAATGTTGGTTTTTTGTCAAGTCCTCAGGAAGTTTTCACAGTTGGTGGCGGGGCTGTGTTTCAACAAAGGGTGCAGTTTAGGAACGATATTCGTGACGTAAATAATTTCACCGGGAACGTTAATGATGTATTTATATCCAACGGCTCTAACGGCCCCGTCACATGGGCTTCTCGTGCGAGTATTGTTGCAGGTGGTGGGGCAGTTACCACAATAACAGGCGTTGTATCATCCGGCAACGCAAACGGGGCTTCTATTTCTGTAAATAATTTACGCTTACACGAGGCTACTTTGGTCACTCCCGGGATTGTTTCTGTTGGGGATCAGGAATTAGGTAGCGGAATTAAGAGTCTTAGTCACAACGTCAATGCTCTTGCTACTCCGTTAATTCTGATGAATAATTTAGCGAATGTTGATACTGAGGGAACAACGATGGAATTTAAAGGATCAGCACCCCCCGTTCTGGGTGCCATATCTGCTGTAATAGAAGGAGGTTCTATTTCCGGAGGAGTTTCTTTCTCTTTAGCGACCGGTCCGTACAAAGGATTGGATATGCACAGTGGTACTCGTATTACAGACCACAATGGTTTCCGTGGCAAAGACATGGTGACTGTCAGTGGTTCTTATGATGTTACTGCTGCATTAGCAAACAGGGTAGGTATTTATAACATTAACACAGGAGGCGGTACTTTGACTCTTCCTGATCCCACAACACTCCCGCAAGGTACAGTGATTTCATGGGCAATGACTGCACTCACCGGTTCAGCCACTACTGTCAATACTGCTGCTTCCGGATCTGAATTTTGGGTACAGAACTCTTTATCTGCAACTCCTTCTTACAGTATTCCTACGGGCGCAGTTCGCAAAGGAACATTTGAAGTAATCAACATCTCGGGTAATAAATGGGTAGTAGAAGTTAGTTCAGGTGACGACTTAGCCATAGGAGCCTTCCAAACATCCGGCACTGCAGACGGACTTTCTATTGCTTCAAATGCAGTACGGTTACATGCTGCTACTGCGACCCATCCCGGGGCTGTTACCCTTACAGATCAGGCATTAGGTACCGGAACTAAGACTATTAGTAAACATGCCAATGCTATCAGTATCCCGTTAATTATAGAGAATAATTTAGCGGATGTTGACGAGGAGGGAGCACGTCTACAATTTAGAGGGATATCATCCCAAGTTATGGGTAGCATAATTTCTACGATAGAAGGAGGTTCTATCGGTGGAGGCGTTGTTCTTGATTTACTATCGGGTTCATACAAAGGAATCGATATGCACAGTGTTAACCGTGTTACACGCTACAATGGTTTTTCTTCTAAGGACATAGTTTATGTTTCAGGTTCCTATGATATTACTGCTGCATTAACCAACAGAGTAGGTACTTATAACATTACGACGGGAGGAGGTACTTTCACTCTTCCTGATCCAGGGACAATACCGGAAGGTACCGTGATAGAATGGGTAATGTCTGCACTAAGTGGATCTGCTACTACTGTAAATACATCCGCTGCAGGCTCTGAATTTTGGGTACAAAATGCTACCGCTGCTACTGCTTCTTACAGTATCCCTACCGGAGTAGTTCGTCAGGGAACATTTGAAGTATTTAATATTTCAGGTAATAAATGGGTAGTAGCAGTTAGATCAGGTGGGGATTTAGATCAATCCTACGATGCTTTTGGTCCCACCCCTTCTAAGATTAACGTTAATGCCTCAGAAGGTCAAACAGGTGGATTAGAGTTTGAATCCACAGGTGCTAATAATATCATTATAGATTTAGCAGGTACAGGTGATTTACTGGTTCAGGATAATGCTACTACTGTTTTAGAAGTGGCAGATAACGGGTACCTGTCCATCGGCACAGGCGGGCCTACTACCGCACAAAAAGTACTTGTAACTGAAAACTCCAGTAGTGTGGTAACTGTACCTCTCAGAGTACGGAATAACGGTACAGACGGGGATGGAGTAGGTGTAGCATTTACTTTAGCAATTAATGGAAATGATAATGTTACTTTTACATCTCTTAACCCGGTGGGTACTGTTACCAATCAATTCCTAATGCAAGTAGGTGAAGCAGGTGGTTCTGAAACTTATATCGCAATCACACCTGCAATTAAAGAAACACGATTTGAAAACTCTACTGCACGTGAGGTATTTAATGGTACTGCTACAACTCTGACACTTGATGGCAGAGTATCCGTAGTCAGAGTACCTACTTCGGCTACAACCACGACTATAACCCTCCCTGAAATTGTGAGTGGTGCTCCCGGATCTAATCAGGTAAGTATTGGTTATGAACTCTTTTTAATAATAAACAGAGCAGTGATCGTAACTATTAACCGTTCCGGCGCTGATGTACTTATTACGGATGGGGGTTCCGGTAGTAGTAATTCTGCTGCGACTACTGCGAGTATAATTTACGCACGAAGATTAATTGCCACTGCTGCGGATGAGTGGACTATATTTTAAAACTTAATAATAAAATGTCATCTAAAAATAAAATAACTTCTCTCGTAGAGATTGATCTTACTAAAGCAATAGTACGCTATAAAATACAAGGACAGGTACTTCCTACACTGGAGAATGATCTTATCCAGGCAATAGTAGAATCCGTCATAGTACGGATTGCCAAAACCGAAACCCTTCTGTCAGAAGGAACTAAGATTACGGATCCTGTTATACAAGATCTTTGGAAAACTATTTTGTCAGATATCCGTATTGTAAATGCTGCTATTACTACTATCGAAAAAGTTGTTAGTGAAAAGATAGAAAATAAAACCTTGCAACAGGCAGCACAAACTTTCTCAGTTCCGGTTATTAAAAGTTTAGCCGCTTTGTCTGACAATATCAAGCCTGATAAAAAACAACTTGCAGATATATGGAAGGACCTCTTAGTCTCGAGTGAATTTAGATCTTTCTTACGGTCAAATGTCTTCAACATCTTTAAACTCCTTATTAAAAGAAAATGACCGTTACTATAAATTGTGTTACTCCGGTAATTACTATACAATCTCTTGAATTTTCGATTGCTAACTTAGCAGTACGTGTTAAAGTAGCATATCAATGTAAAGATGAAGTAATTCTTACTATACCTTTAGTAGCAACTTCTTTTAATATCACTCCCACTCTTCTCGGAATGGGCACCAAATTTAAAGACGGAGTTTACAGACTAATCTTAGAAGTTACTAAGAACACTTCAGTAGTCTTAACAGAAACTGAATGTTCTTTTGTAAACTGTACACAAGAATGTAAATTAGTATTTAAAGAAGACGATCCTGACTCTGTCGAGAGATCGTTAGCCTTTGTTGCTTTAACCTTATCTAATAATTGTAGTGTATGTAGTTGCGCTGATTTATGCGACTTATATACATTTACCCAAAAAACAACTTGCCATGATTGCGCTTGCGGATGTGAATAATCTCAAGTGTAGGATTGTAGTAGACATACTGGACTATTTTAATTGTAAGAAAACAATACTAAAGCCCGGTCTGAATAAGATTCGGGCTTTTTTGTTTTTGTACGCATCCTATCTTAATAACTGTTTGACAGAAGAAGAAGAGTGCAGAATTAAAACATTGGTTCTCCTTGATTGTGCTACGGACGACACTTTGACTTGTGATAAACAGATAAAAACTGTTATCACCCAAGTACCTATACAGTGTAATATAGGTATGAAATTAATTGATAACTATCCTACTTACACCATTAATGGGAAGGAGATTAATGCCTTCACTTTCATGAAGTTTACGAATTCCTGTATTCCTCCTCCCGATGATTACTTAGTAGAAGGAGGCTGTAATGCCACTGTATGTAATAACAGTCTAAAAGGATCGTATTCTATCGATCATACTATTGATGTAACAGACACAACTTACCCCTTTCCTTATAGTACTTCCCATGTATCTGCAATCAGGTTGTACAGAACAGATGATTCGGGAGCCGTTATATCGAATACTGATTACGACCTGCGTGTAGGCATTTCTCCTTACTATACTAACGATGCTGTCCTGTGCCCTCTTTGCACTACGGTTAATCCTTCTAATGCTCTTATAACATCTCCTAATTTTAGTGCAGCCTTCACTACTCTGCTTAATAATATTACGAGTGTAGTATTCGGAGATACTTTGTCACACCATGATATTACAGCCTCTTTTGTAGCCCCTAATTTAAAGTTTGTACAGAAAGCGCATCATTTAGGTAATTTAAAATTAGGTATTAGTACTCCTGACTTAAATGTTAACCTGTATTCTATACCTGGTTCAGAATCCATAATTTTCAGGCCGGCAGATGATATTAAAGTACACGTAGTAAATAGTATCAAGTTTTATAGTTACCCATTTATAAATACTATATCCTGTGGCGTAGTACGGCCTTTAGTGCCCTACCAAACTATCACTCCTGACGTTAATACTACATTATCAAATTTCAACTTCATATCTCTTCCTAATAAAACTACTACTGCTTTAAGTTTCACTAAAGCACCTGTTTCATGTAGTTATTGGAAACTCTGTGGTATTAATACAACTTTTAGTCCTGTGGCATATCAGCAGTGGACAAGATCTTATGATACTGTTATAACCGCATCCAACTGCGTTCAGGCAAAACAAACTGGTATATATTACTACGATGTTACTTTACAAAACGGTTGTACCAAACAAACAATTTTAACTATCCCTTCTTTACCTAATACATTACCTGTTCCTTTAGTCGTAGACATATTATGAAACTAACATTAAAAAGAGAATACTTTGATACTTACACCGCCGGAAAACTATACGTTGACGGACTTTACTTTTGCGATACTTTGGAAGATATTAGCAGACCTGTTAAGATTAAACATGAGACTTGTATCCCCGAAGGCGTTTATAAAGTAGTTGTAAGTTACTCCCCCAGATTTAAATGTAAACTACCTCTGCTCTTGAATGTTCCTAATTTTATAGGTATACGTATCCACGCAGGGAATATAACCGCAAATACAAGCGGTTGTATTTTAATAGGCAAAATAAAAAATAACCGTTTGTTCTCATCCAAAAGTACCCTGACGAACCTGCTCACAGTTCTAAGAAGGAGCAAAGATGAAATTGTAATAGATATAATATGACTACTAAAGAACATGCTTACGCAGTCAAAAAACTAATACAACCTCGTATTAGTGATGACTCACAGATCTCTATTCCTTTTGTAGTACATCTACTTAAGGTAGCAAGATCTTTTTTACTGGAGCAAAGGCACTCTAAGTATAAGAATATCTCAGACTTCTCGTATCAGACTTTAAAATTAGATGTATTAGACTCTGTTTGTAGTCCTTTTCAATGTGTGAGAACAACCACTACATTACCCTCCCTTCTTCATTCCAGAAGGGGGGTTGCCTTACGAGTATTCGATGAAGTTATGACTGAGATCCCTAAAACAAGTTTCTCTCGTAACCGATACCGAAAAGAGTCCGCTCCGTCCTATTATCTATTAAACAACCGTATTAATATTGTGGCTGCACCCGATCTTAAATCTGTGGTGTTAGTCGGTATATTTGACGAGATAGTCAATACCTGCGGACTTAGTCCTTTAGATATATGCGACCCTCTTAATATAGAGTTTCCTATGGAACAGGATTTAATAAATTCCATGTATGATATCGTAGTAGAGAAATTATTCATATCATACAAAGCACCTCAAGATACAACCAACAATTCTGTAGACGATGCCCGTAGCACTAAATCATAAATATTTTTATAACAATTACTCTGAAAAAGAAGGAATGCCGTATGCCGCATTTGTTGCTATCTCTCATTTGTTTTTCAAACTTTTATTTAAGAGGGTGCTACGAGGAGAGGTATTTCAATTACCTTTTTTGGGTACTCTTGGAGTTTTTAAAAAGAAAACTTATGGAGGTGGGAAAATTGATTTTAAGTACTTCAATGAAACTGGGATTAAGAAAAAATTTACCAACCTTCATACAGACGGATACATATCAGTCATTACTTTAATCCCTCCTACTAAATTCTTTAGGCGCGGCCTAATATCCTACTGTACTAAATTTAGACCCACTCGTGATTTAAAACGAGAGTTAGCGTCTATAATTAAGACAGAATTAAATCAAGAAAATTATTTCCATTTAGATGATTACAAATTCTCGAAAATTAAAAGATCTGCTCTATGATCTATCCTTAGTTATACCAGACGAGGACTTTGATTCTTTACTATTTGAAGACCTCTTATTAAAAGGATTAAAGAATGCAAACACTACTCAAACATTAGTATCTGCTATCTCTTGTTTGAAGATTGATTCCCATATTACCAGATTACCAAAAGATTTAGTGTATTTAGATTCTATTGCCTACTCGGTAGACAAGAATGTTGCTAATTTACAATCTATCAGACGAGCAGCAACGCCTTTTGGGGTATGTTCTCAAAATGTGGATACCTGCCCCTCTTGCAGAGACTATTACACTATTGATAAAGGATACACAGTCAGGACTTCTATTAAGGACGGTTATTTGTTTATTGCTTATAAGACTTATCCTAAAGATTCAGAAGGAGATAATCTAATACCGGATTACGAACCTCTTACTCAGTCACTTGTATACTATGTTCTATATCATTACTGGCTAATGAAATATAACATGAAAGAAGAGGGTGCTGAATCCAGAGTGCAATTCTTTTTGTCTATGTACAATCTCTATAAGTTAAAAGCATTATCTCTCAATAATCCCGGAATAGATGAATTAGAGAATCTAAAGAATATTCAAAACACTTTAGTTTCCCCCTCTCATTATAATAGTCTGTTCACAAACTTACATTTAGCCACTCATGTCAATTACTAATCGCCTTTTTAATTTAGGAATGTCTTCGGATAATACCCCGAGAATGCAGCCTCCTAATACATACCGTTACGCTTTAAATGCAGTAGTAGAGTCTGATATAGGAGATCATGGTGCAATTAGTAATGAGCGGGGTAACCAAAGGGTATTAATTTTACTGCCTAATGAGACAATCTTAGGCCATAAAGTTTTAGATGATAATGATATTATTCTTTTCACTAATCAAAATAGAATCCTAAAACATAACTCTATCCTAAACACTCTGACTGAGATAGTTTCCGATAATTGTTTTAACTTTAAAACAGATGAATACATTCAAACTTCATTTGCCCTCTCCGGATGTGACAGACTGGTATTCTTCTCTTCTAAATCAACTCCTCTTCGAGTAATAAATATAGATGATCCTGCTTATTACAATGAAATTGTTCTCGGTATAAAAAGAACCTGTGACAGGACTTTATATTCCCCCAGTGATTATCCTCCGTGCCCTGAATTAAGCGTCGTAAATGAATCCTCGTTACTTAAGAACGGTCTCTACTATGTAGCATACAGATACAAAGATAAGCACAGTAATTATTCTGCATGGTCCTTAACCACCAAACCAGTTGTACTGGGAGTTAATGGTAACGGCTACAAAACCCTTGCTACTCATGAGAGTTACGGAGGATCAACTACTCTCTTACCCCGGGCTGGAGATAAATCAATCAAAGTACGATTTACCGGACTATTGGGTGTTACCTATTCTGCTATTCAATTAGCATTCATAGAACGCACTTCTGATAATGGTTCTTTAGGAGAAGCAACGATTACTTACCCTATTGCTATACAACAATCTCTTCCTTTAGAATATACTTTTACAGGTAATAAGGATCAGGTAGAATCAACTACTTCTATTGATGAGATAGTAAGTAGTAAGTACCGACCTTATTTAAATACTTCTCATGTTATACACAATAACAGGTTGTTTGTATCATCTTCGGAACGAGAGAGAGATTATACTAATTACCAAAGACATGCTTCTAAAATAGGTATTAAATGGATTCAAAATAATAGTACTACTATACTTGATTCTGCGGATCCTATTCACGATCAAACAGCATCCTTACCTTTTGATGAAGTAATTGCTTTAGGGATATCGTATATACATACTGACGGGTCTGCATCTCCTGTCTTTCATATTCCTGGCAGAAGCATAAATACTGTTACCGGTTCTAACCCACGTATAGGTACAGCCGGGGTTGGCGCTCCGGCACCTTGGGATACTGCGCCTATTAGTTTAGGACGGTTATTCTCAGGGGGTAGCGAGAGGTGGAGACAGATCTCTACGGCTACTGATACTGGTGTAATGGGGTATTATGAAACGAATACGACCTATCCTGTTATTCCGGACTGCTTAGGAAATCC
>Ga0163155_10000083_pt1 | contig 95416 bp, 80 predicted proteins | sample OliLakLV19SP4G1_FD_148611 | JGI IMG/M metagenome (GOLD analysis project Ga0163155, IMG submission 148611) | Freshwater microbial mat bacterial communities from Lake Vanda, McMurdo Dry Valleys, Antarctica - Oligotrophic Lake LV.19.SP4.G1 | ecosystem: Environmental > Aquatic > Freshwater > Lake >... | reverse complement strand
GGTAGTAACTCAACCAAGAGGTTGAACCACGTTTACTAAACTTTTGAAGTTTAGTAAAGGTAGTAACTCGGCCAAGAGGTAACACCTTTCCAAAAGGTGTCACCTCTAAGCAAAAAAAAGGCGAATTAGATGACTAATTCGCCTTTGAAACATTTTCTTTAACCAAGTTTTACGTGTCGGAAACCCGTAGCTACAAGGTCTTTATCTATACTTTTCAGGTAAGAAGCAACGGTCATGCTGCCATCTTTCACAAACGACTGGTTGAGCAGTGTGTTATCCTGATAAAATTTGTTCAATTTGCCCATTGCGATTTTTTCGAGCATCGCTTCCGGCTTGCCTTCATTGCGGGCTTGTTCCATACCGATCTCGATTTCTCTTTGGATCACGGATGGATCAACGTCGTCCTTATCTAAGGCAACCGGCTTCATGGCAGCTACCTGCATGGCTACATCGCGGCCTGCGTCGTGAATGGCGGCACCGGTTTTGTTCAGACCAACCAATACACCGGCTTTGTTGCCCATGTGGATATAAGACGCTACTTGTGGCGCTTCGAGTTTTTCGTAAGCAGACAATTCGACTTTTTCGCCGATAACGCCAACCTGCTCGGTCACTTTATCGCCAATGGTGATGTCTTCGAAAGGCAAAGCCAACAAATCTTCCAGCGTTGCCGGGAATTTTTCCAGGGCAATGTTGGCAAATTGTTTGGTCAGCGCAATAAAATTTTCGTTTTTCGATACGAAATCCGTTTCACAGCTCAGGCGAACAATGATGCCGCGGGTTTGGTCGTCGGCAACCAAGGCGAGGATGCAGCCTTCTTTTGCTTCGCGATCTGCACGTTTTACAGAAAGCTTCTGGCCTTTTTTGCGAAGCAGGTCAATTGCTTTTTCAAAATCGCCTTCCGCCTCAACCAAGGCTTGGCGACAATCCATCATGCCGGCTCCCGTCATCTCGCGCAATTGCTTGACGTCGGCAGCGGATATAACTTTTTCTACGCTCATGATTATCTTATTGATGAGGATTTTTAATGATAAAGGGCAAGTTTGCAAGGGGCGAGTTTGCAAGTTGGCAAACTTGCAAGTTTGCAAACTTGCCTCTTAAACAAAAGCCTATGCTTCAGCGCCGGCGGCAGCTTCGCCCTTCACCTGCTTGCGCTCTTCCATGCCTTCACGAATCGCTTGCACCATATAATTGGTGATGATCGAGATGGATTTGGACGCGTCGTCGTTGCCTGGAATGGCGTAATCCACGAGGTTCGGATCGGAGTTGGTATCCACGATGCCGAACGTGCGAACGCCAAGGCGGCGCGATTCTGCGAGTGCAATGTGTTCGTGCTGAATGTCAACGATAAAAACAGCAGCAGGCAGGCGGTTCAGGTTGGTAATGCCCCCCAGTACGCGATCCAATTTGCCGTGTTCGCGCGTCAGCGTGAGGCGTTCTTTTTTAGTGATGCTCGACAGGGTGCCGTCGGCCAGCATGCGCTCGAGGTTGGTCATTTTTTTGACCGAACGGCGAATGGTGGCAAAGTTCGTCATCATCCCGCCCAGCCAGCGATCGGTGATGTAAGGCATTCCGACGCTGTTGGCTGCACTGGCAACGATGTCGCGCGCTTGCTTCTTCGTAGCAACGAAGAGGATTTTACGGCCCGATTTTGCAATCTGGCGCAGGGCATTCGCGGCCCGATCCATTGCTTCAAGCGTCCGGTTCAGGTCAATGATGTGGATGCCTTTGCGCTCCATGAAGATATAGGGTGCCATTTTTGGGTTCCATTTTTTCTTCAAGTGGCCGAAGTGCACGCCAGCATCCAATAATTCTTTATAAGTGATCTTTTCCATGTTATTAAATTTTGCAGTCTGCCGCCCCGACACGAGTGTACAGCGTGCAGACAAGACCAAACCAACTGGTTAACGCTTGCTAAACTGGAAGCTCTTTCTTGCTTTGGGTTTACCATATTTTTTGCGCTCTACTTCGCGAGCATCGCGGGTCAGGAACTTGCGCTCCTTCAGCGGCTTGCGGAATTCGGCGTTCAATTTGACCAAAGCGCGGGAAATTCCCATTCTAACGGCTTCCGACTGGCCTTTGTAGCCGCCGCCAACCACCGTCACTTTCAGGTCGTAGATGCTGACCGCTTCCACCGTTTCAAACGGGGCAACGATGTTGATCTGAACGTGCGGTTGTGGGAAATAGTCTTTGTAGTCTTTTCCGTTGATCGTGATTTTACCGTCGCCTTTGGTCAGGTAAATTCGCGCTACGGATGCTTTTCTTCTGCCAATGGCATTGATCATTTCCATATTCGGTACAACATTTGAATATAAATTGCCCCGGTGTAAACCCCGGGACAGATTTTTAGAAATTGAATGGTTCGGGTTTCTGTGCCTGATGCGGATGCTCCGAACCTTCATACACAAACAGTTTTTTGTACATGGCTGCACCCAATTTCGTTTTGGGCAGCATGCCTTTTACGGCTGTTTCGATGATGGCGTAGGGCTTCTTGGTGAGCACAACCTTTGCCTTTGTGATTTTCTGACCACCCGGGTAGCCGGAATACTGCTTGTATTCTTTGTCTTCCCACTTTTCTCCAGTGAAACGAACTTTGCCTGCATTAATGATGATGACGTAGTCGCCGCAGTCAACATGAGGCGTAAAAGACGGCTTGTGTTTGCCGCGCAGGACGTGTGCGATGCGGCTTGCCAAACGGCCAACCACTTCGCCTTCCGCGTCTACAACGAACCAGTTGTGGTCCACCGTTTCTTTCTTCGCAGATTGCGTTTTATAGCTTAAAGTATTCACTTTTTGACGCTTTTTTAATGACTTAAAATTACCCTTGTTTTAAAGCGACTGCAAAGGTAGATGCTTTTGTATAACTACCAAGCTTTTGATAAAAAAAGTGTAGTGGATTTATTGTAATTGCTTGAGAAACAACGAAAATTTGTTTCGGTTGCTTTTGTCGGTAGGGCATCTCATGTTTCGGGGCGGCTGCGAAGTTATAACCGCATACAATTTAGAGGTCGGTATCACCATTCTATCTCCTCCAACCCACGTGGTTCAAAAAGTACATTCATGTGCGAAGGAGCTATTCGGCGATGTGAGACGTTGCTTCATCAGGATTCCAAGCTACGCCGAGGTGTTCAGCGATTTCTTCGACGGAACTGAAGCACTTGTAATGTGCAGTATCGCCGCGCTCGATTTCCTGCATGGCCTTCCAAATATGAGGATCAAGGGCTACGATAGCCGTATAGATAAGACCGTCTAATTCGGGCAGAATTTTACTGATAACAGGAAGTAATTCCTTGAAAGATTGCTGCTCTGTGGGCAGCTCCCGAAGAAAATGTAGTGATTTGGAAGTGAGTTCCAGCAATGTAATTTCCGGCCGGGTCAGCAGGTGAACAGGCGTCAGTTCTATTGATTTGAGCGCTTGGTAAAAGTGGTTGCCTTTGGTAATAAACACATCAATTGCCTCGCGCCGGCAGGCTAAATCGTAAGCGCTGTCGCTCAGCGCGCGCGCAGCAGAGATGATTTTATGCTCTGTGGCGATGGTCGTGTTCATCTGACAAATATAGGCTTAAAATGAGAAATAAACAATTCACCCCCGAATTGGGGTACAAATCCCGAATCCATGACTCACCGCCTTTCCCAAACCAATGCCGAATGGCAGCGCCAGGTTGGATGTGAAAGCCACATCAAAACTGACCATGTCTAACCCAAGAAAGCGGGTAGGGCGGGTCGCTGCAATTTCCTGGATAGAAACTTCAAGCCGCTGTGGCAACTGCCAGTTGACGGCTCGGCAAAACGTAAGGAGATTAGCTGCCAATTGCCCGTCGAGTTTTTCGGCGCGTGCTTGTAAGTCAGGCAAGGCTTGCCATTCCCGATAGCGATCCGCTTTGAAATGCTTTTGCCATACGACCTCGGAAAGATCAGAGGTTTGTAGAAATGTAGCATTTCAATGTTTTCCCGACCTGGAGAGGTCGCAAATCATAAGTATTTAGGGGCGGCTGGATAGTTACGAAAACAAATGATCACTACCACAGGTTACTATTTTTGACACTTTTTTTACAATAATTTTTTGCACGAAACAAAACACGTACAATCAAGGAAATGTTTATTTGTTGATGCGTTTATTCGATTCCCCACGAATAACCAAATAACCAAATAACCAAATCAACAAATAAACATTTTCAAAACCATGAGCAAATCCAAAATATTCAACGACCCCGTCTACGGTTTTGTCAGCGTACCGTATGGTTTGCTGTTCAACTTGGTGGAGCACCCGTGGTTTCAGCGGTTGCGGCGCATCAAGCAGGTGAGCCTGACGCACTACGTGTATCCCGGAGCGCTGCACACGCGGTTCCACCATGCGCTGGGGGCGTTGCACCTGATGCAGCAGGCCATCGAAGTGTTGCGCTCGAAAGGCACGTATATTTCGGATCAGGAATCGGAAGCGGTGTCGGCGGCCATTTTGCTGCACGACATCGGGCACGGGCCGTTTTCGCATACGCTGGAACACACGCTGGTGCGGGCGCACCACGAGGATTTGTCGGTGTTGTTCATGGAGCAGTTGAACCACGAATTGGGCGGCGCTTTGGACATGGCCATCCAGATTTTTCGCGACCAATACCCCAAGCGGTTTTTACACCAATTGGTTTCCGGGCAGTTGGATATGGATCGCATGGATTACCTCAACCGCGACAGTTTTTTCACGGGCGTCCACGAAGGCGTGATCGGCTACGACCGCATCATCAAAATGCTGGCCGTTCATCGGGACGAATTGGTGGTGGAGGAAAAAGGCATTTATTCCATTGAAAAATTCCTGATTGCGCGCCGACTGATGTACTGGCAGGTGTATTTGCACAAAACAGTGCTGGCCGCCGAACAAATGCTGGTGCAAACGCTGCGCCGCGCCAAAGACTTGGTGCGCGCTGGCGAGTTGGTGCCGGTTTATGGTGCCCTCGCTTATTTTTTGCACCACGACATCGCAGCCGGAGATTTTATTGCCCGCCGCGACGAGTTGTTGGGGCGCTTCGCCGCGTTGGACGACCATGACGTCACTTTCGCGCTCAAAACCTGGATTTTTCACCCCGATCCTGTCCTGTCCTACTTGTCTTCGAGTTTGGTGAACCGGAAGTTGTTCCGCGTAGAATTGCGCAAGGAACCGTTTGAAGAAAGCTTAATTCAAAACATAGAAACCGCCGTTGCCAAAAAATGGTCCGACAACGCAGCGGAATACCTGATCATCAAGGGGAAAGAAACCAACAGCGCGTATACGGTAGATATTGACGAGATCAAAATCCTGTTCAAAAACGGCGAAGTGAAACCGATGTCCATGATTGCAGATCACGCGGTGCTGCCGGGGGTGTTTACGAAGTATTATCTCGGATATCCGAAGTCAGTTGCCTCACTTGCCCCTTGCCCACTCACTTCCCCGGCATCCACACCACTTCCTCCGCCCCCAAATCCTGGCCCAATTTTCGCGAAAGCACAAAAAGATAATCCGAAAGGCGATTGAGGTAGCGGATCAGAAGGGCGTCCACTTCCGATTCGAGTGCCAGGGCAACAGTGAGGCGTTCGGCGCGGCGGCAAACCGTGCGCGCAATGTGGCAAAAAGAAACGGTCGTGTGCCCGCCGGGCAGGATGAAATGTTTCAGGGTCGGCAGGGATTCATTCATGGCATCAATGGCTTTTTCCAACGCCTCCACGTCGCTGTCGTGCAGCGGGGGTAGGGACATTGGCTTTTCGGGATCGGTGGCTAAGTGGGAACCGAGCACAAAAAGACAATCCTGGATGCGTTTGAGCAGGGCGCGCATGGTCTCGTCGGCGGTGCAGTCGCGCACTAAGCCGATGTAGCTGTTTAGTTCGTCCACGGTGCCATAAGCATCAATGCGCAGGTGGCTTTTGGGCAGACGCTTGCCGCCGAACAGTGCAGTTTCGCCTTTGTCGCCGGTTTTGGTATAAATCTTAAGCGCCATGTTGTTGCATTACGCTCACAGGGTTATGGTTGGGGATGTCGCTTTCGATCAAACCGTCGCGCAGGCGCACGATGCGGTGGGCGTGCAGAGCAATATCTGGTTCGTGGGTAACGAGGATGATGGTATTGCCCATTTTGTGAATTTCTTCCAAAATGCCCATGATTTCCAGCGAAGTTTTGGAGTCGAGGTTACCGGTTGGTTCATCCGCCAGAATGATGGAGGGTTTGTTGACCAATGCGCGGGCGATGGCGACCCGTTGGCGTTGACCACCTGATAATTCGTTGGGTTTGTGGTCCATGCGGTCGCCGAGTCCGACGGATTGCATCACTTCTGTCGCCCGATTGATGCGGTTCGTTTTGCTCATGCCGGCATAGACCAAAGGCAGCGCCACGTTTTCAAGCGCCGAAAGCCGCGGGAGCAGGTTGAACGTCTGGAAAACGAAGCCGATTTCCTTGTTGCGCACCTCGGCCAATTCATCGTCGGTCATGGTGCTGACATTGGTGCCATTGAGCATGTATTCGCCGGCAGTGGGGGAGTCTAAACACCCAAGCAGGTTCATGAGCGTAGATTTACCGGAGCCGGAAGGGCCCATCAGTGCTACGTATTCATTTTTATCAATGTTGAGGGAAACCGATTGCAAGGCGCGCACTTCGGTTGTACCCATGATGTAAATTTTGCTCAGATCCTTTACGGAGATTATGGACTTCATGTTTGAGATTTTGTAGATCAATTACGCCATCATTTTCGGCACCTTGAAGAAAGAACCGTCACTGAGCGGCGCATTGCGAAAAGCAGCATCGCGCTGATTCCAGTCTTCGGCCACGTCTTCGCGCAGGGGTTGAACGGCTTCATTGACGTAGACGAGCGGTTCCACAGCTTTGGTATCCGGCTCATTTAGTTTTTCAACCATGTCAAGAATTTTGTTCATGTCCTGCAAAATCGTTTCGCGGGAAGCTTCTGAAAGCTCCAAACGTGCTAAATGCTCGATGCGTAAAAGTAGTGCGCGATCTATTTGCATAAATTTCTATTTAGAAGTTCGTCCGGTTTTTATCGGCCAAAGGTAGGTAATCGGACGGAAGTAGATTGAGGCGTACTCCTTTTTGCTAACGCATTGTGCAAAAAAAGTTACGCTTGTTTTAAAAGGACGCCTTATTTTCGTGCTGATTATAACAAACTGGTCGTCCATATGAGTCAGGAACCTACACAGCCTATTGTCAAGCACATTGCCATCGCCGGAAATATTGGCGCCGGCAAAACTACGTTATGTACGCAGTTGGGAAAAAACTTCGGATGGGAAGTTCATTACGAATCCACTGACAACAATCCCTATCTCAGTGATTTTTATGTGGACATGCGCCGCTGGTCTTTCAACCTGCAAATCTTTTTCCTCAATAACCGCTACCAGCAGGTGTTGAAAATCCTCCAGGGAGACACCACGGTGGTGCAGGATCGTACCATTTATGAAGATGCTTACATCTTTGCGCCCAACCTGCACGATATGGGATTAATGACCTCGCGGGATTTCGACAATTATTTCAGCCTGTTCCAGACGATGTCTTCGCAAATCCAGCCGCCCGACCTGCTCATCTACTTGCGCGCCGGGATTCCCACGCTGGTAAACCACATCCAGCGCCGGGGCCGCGACTACGAAGGAAACATGAGCTTAGACTACCTGCGTCGCCTCAACGACCGCTACGAACAATGGGTCAGCGGCTACAAAGAGGGCAAACTCCTGGTCATCAATGCCGACGAAATTGATTTTATAGACAGCCCGGAGGATCTGGGTAAGGTCGTGAATATGGTGAGCGCGGAGCTGCACGGGCTTTTTTAAGGTTTTTCCACCCTGCTATCCAAAGTAGCCACATCCTGCTTAGTGGCCTGCTGTGCTTCTTCTGCCAGGCTGCTGTAAAACAAAGCGCCGAGTACAACTGCATGGACAAGTACAGTAATCAGGAGCGCCAAAGCGCGGTTGCGGCCGGCATTGCGATGCTCAAGGATTTGGGTGGAATAATTCATGGCTTGTGTATTTTATTCTTTAACGGTCACCATTTTCAATACAATACATCCCTGCCGTTAAAATATTCATAAGAACGCTTCTACCGGTGCCGGGTTTTTCAAAAGCTGCTCCAGCAGGCGTTTGTTCTGTTTGTCTTCACTTTTAGTCGGGGATTCCGGCAATAATTTTAACCCGGCACGCGCCAATTCGCGGGCGTGCTCATTTGCTCCGGTTGCCACAGCTATGGCCGACTTGATCAGCGCAGCTACTGCGTTGGGCTTTTTATCTAAAGCGGGCTTGATCTGATTCATAAAATCCTGCGCTTTTTCAGCATCCTTTGCAATCAGGGCATAAGCCAAAGCCAATTCTTTCAACAGTTCATTTTTGAACAAAGCGGGTTGGTCGGCGATCAGGGGTTCGGTGAGTTGAATTTGCCGGAGCGCTGCTTCCGGTTCATTTATATCTAAGTAATAGCGGAACAACAAGTTTCGGGCATAAATCTGAAACATCGTGCTGTCCTCTGATGCGATGGCTTCCAACTGCGATTTATCCAAAGCGGAATAAGGTTCGCCGCCCATAGTTTTGGCCAGAACCGTGAGGATAGCCTGTTCGATTTCAGCGGCTTTTCCACCCCCGATGAGTCTGAAAAAACGCGCGCGGTCGGTGAAAAACGTGCCGGTTTTGCCGGGTATGGTCGTGGCTGCAAAGAGTAGAAGAGAGGCAGCGCCAAAGGCAAAACCAAAATTGAGCGCAATGCGCAGCAGGGCGGTGCCTTGGGTTTCCAATTGCGGGAGCCAGGCATAGCTGAGGCCAATGCCAAGGATGGCACCCAGCAGGCTCACCACAGGCCCCATCGCGACGATGAGGGCGAATTTTTGACGCAAATTGGGTTCATCGCGCATGGGAATGGTCGCGGCAATACCACCGGCTAAGTTGACGTCGCGGTTCAGGAACCACTCGATGTCGTCGGTTTCCATATTTCGGCGCACGCCAAGCAGTCCTACAATAAATAAATGGAATTTGAATCCCTGTGCCAACCCGCTGATCAAATGGCCCAGTTCGTGCGCTACCCAAGCCCCCCAGATTGCGAAAAGAATTATAGCAATTTTAGTGGGGTTTTCCCACGCATAGTCTGAATGTGCTAAGCTTTTGATGACCGATTTATCTACCAGATAGGTAATGGAAGCGTATCCCATAAGACCTGCAATTGCTCCGGTTATTCCACCCATAGCCAATTGGCGGAGCTGACTTTTTTGCTTTGTTGACATGTTGTTTTGAATTTAAAGAATTAGGCTTCCAGTTCTTTCAAATATTGTTGTAGCGCTTCGTGATAGCGACCATAACCCCACCAGACCGCCCAGCGCACATAGCGATAGCTCCCCCAGATGACGACTGCTGCAAATGCGATAACTGCGACACCACCCCAGATTGGGTAGGCATCGAGAAATCTGTCTAAGGGTTTCATCGCGGAGTCATCTACGTCGTTTTTTGCGAGGGTGAAACCCACGATACCTCCCAACACCGCAGCAAAAGGAATCACCCAGGAAGCGTATTTCAGATAAAGCCGGATGAATTCACCAACAATGAAAACAAGGCTGTTCAAGGTTTCCCGGAGGTTGCCCTGGGTGATGGCGATGTTTTTCAGCTGGTGGCTTTGCAGGTAAAAAGTAGGTACCTGAACGACCGTGGTCAAAAACATCAGCAGCGCCATCATGCGCACAACCCAGGAACTGTAAAGCCATGCAGCAACTCCGAACCCCGTCACCATGACCACACCGAAAGCGATCTCGATGAGCATGTTTCGCCGGATTTTGCCCACTGCCGTTTCCGTTTTTTTGTGAAACAATCGGATCAGTTCTGCCGCTGATTTTTCTGCGCCCGGACTTTGTAGCCGTTCGCGCAGTTGTTTTTTCATATCGTCGAGTTCCATAAGGCTACGCATGTTTTTTTACCAATTCCCGGAGCTGCCCTTTGATTCGGTTCAACTTTACGCCGACATGGTTGGCGGTGATGCCCAACATTTCTCCGATGATTTTGTGATCGTAATCTTCCAAATACAACATAATCAGCGCTTTATCAATTTTTGAAAGCTCCCCGATCGCTTGGTACATGGTGTCAATTGCAGCTTCTACTGCCTCGGAAGGCACTGCCGTGAATTGCATCACAACCGGATCCAATTGCGAAAAAGGGAGCTGCATTTTAGCCTTCCGGAAATGGGAAATCGCCGTATTGAGCGCCACCTGATAGAGCCAGGTAGAAAATTTTGCCGCACCCTGAAAGCCGGTTATCCCACGCCAGGCCTGCAACAGGATTTCCTGAAACAGGTCTTCCCGGTCGGCCGGATCCGCAGCGTACAGGTTACAGACTTTGTGAATGATGCTTTGGTGCTGTCCAATGAGCGCCAAAAACGCTTGTTCTGTCATATTGGCTTTAAAATCTGAAGCATTAGTCGCAGCGAACTGCAAAATCTTACAAATAAAGCATAATTTTTTTCACCTCCTCGCCCCTCGCCCCTTGGCCCTTTTTAAACTATCTTCGCTGTTCAAACCGCGCTCATCATGTTAAAGGAATTGCTCCAGGAATTACAACTCACCGCCACCAAATTGGTTGCAGTAACCAAAACGCATCCGGTTGCCGACATTGAAACCCTCTATAATCAGGGGCAGCGGCGGTTTGGCGAAAACCGGCCCAAAGAAATGGCGGAAAAGCACCCGCAATTGCCTGCCGATGTTGAGTGGCACTTCATCGGCCATTTGCAAAGTTCCAATGTGAAATACATCGCACCTTTCGTGAGCCTGATCCATTCCGTGGAAAGCCTTTCGCTGCTACAGGAAATCAACCGGCAGGCAGCGAAGCACGGGCGTGTCATTCCCTGCCTGTTGCAGTTCAAAATTGCACAGGAGGAATCGAAGTATGGCTTGGATTTGCCGGCAGCCCGTGAATTATTGGAATCCGAAGCCTTTCGGCAAATGGATCATATTCGGATAGCCGGGGTGATGGGCATGGCGACGTTTACGGAGGACACCGGGCAGATTCGGGCCGAATTCGGGAAATTAAAGCAGTATTTTGAAACCCTGCACGCGGATTTTTTCGCGAACGATCCCGGCTTCTGTGAAATTTCGATGGGCATGTCGGGCGACTACAAAATTGCGATGGAAGAGGGCAGTACAATGGTGCGGATTGGGAGTTTGTTGTTTGGACGGTAGAAAGTAGAGGGTAGAGGGAACCCCACCCACCATATCAAGCCTAACGAACAATATTCAGCCAAATTCCCCCTTTGGGGGTTAGGTGGCTTAAGGAGCGTTTCGTAAATAAGTTACATGAATTGGGCGAGGGGATTTTTTGGCTACGCCGAACTTACGTTTCATCAGGCAAGGCGCGAGAAGGGAGCATAGCCTAAGCTACGCGACCGACGATCAACGCAGCCTGATGGAAAAAGCCACCGCGCAAACCGGTAAGTTATTTACGATACGCTCCTAAACTTCACTACTAACCTCACCATCCGAAAAATGCGTCATAATCTGGTCGCCTGGTTTTAGGGCAGCGGCGGAGCGTAGCATTTCCCCGTCTTTTGTCGTCAACGTGAACCCGCGTTTTAGCGTATTTTCTATACTGAGCAGTTCCACCAGCGCCTCCTGTTGTTGCAAGGCTAAGGCGCTTTCGCGCAATCGCTGGCGGAACAAAACGGGGATCAGCTCTTCCTGATATTTCAAAGCCTGTCGCTCCGACCTGATTTTCTGGCGAATCGCTAAATCGCATTGCTGCGCCAGGTATTCCAACGACAGATTGGCCGTTTCCAAACTTTTCCAGAGGGAATCCCGGATGGAAAGTTGCAGTTGAACTAATGTACTTTCAAAATGGAGGTTGTGGCCAATCAAAAAATCAGCCACGGCGGTCGGCGTTTTCAGAGCCGTATGGGCGACGAGGTCAAGCACGGTTTCATCCGCGTCGTGGCCAATGCCGCTAAGCACCGGCATGGGCAGTCCGGCCATTTGAGCGCAGACGTCAAAGCTGTCGAAAGCCGTCAGGTCGAGCCGCGCCCCGCCGCCGCGGATGACTACCACGCAATCGAAGCCCTCGCGCTTTGCCTTGATTTTTTTCAGTTGCGTCAACACTTCCTGCTCCGCCTGTTCGCCCTGTACGGCAACCGGGAACAGCGTCATGGAAAACCCGTAGCCATACCGGTTGTCCTGAAGGTGTTTCCAAAAATCCTGAAAACCGGCAGCGTTGCGCGAAGAAAGCACAGCGATGCGCTGTATGACCAAAGGCAGGGGCAGGCGCCGGTTCTGGTCGAGCAAGCCCGCTTCCTGTAATTTTTGAATGGTATTCCGGCGCTCCAGTTCGAGTTTGCCGAGCGTGTAAGCCGGGTCAATATCCTGGATCAGCAGCTTGAACCCGTAGCGTTCGTGGAATTCTACGCGCACTTTCAGCAAAACTTCCACGCCGGCCCGCAGGAGGTCGCGCCAGATTTTGCCAAGCTGGAATTGCAATTGCCGCGCCGTTTGCTGCCAGATGACGGCTTCTGCCTGCGCTAAGATGTCTTCTTTTGCGCCGCCTTTTTCCACCAGACTCAGGTAAAAGTGTCCGCGACTTTCATTGACCTGGGCGATTTCGGCGCGCACCCATAGCGCATCCGGCAGGTTGAGCGCCAGTACGCGCCGAACGTGCTCGTTCAAGTCGAATAAGGAATAAGTATTAACAGCGTCTGGCATATAATATAACGAATAAATAGCTGTCCAGTTAGTGTCTGTTTTTTAGAGTTCGAGAACAAGGCATGCGAAGATCCAAAAATCGGAGTTTACTCGCGTAAGTGACGCTTTTTGGGCCGAGCATAACGCAGCTATCGGACTATAAAGACAGACACTACTCAGATTCGAAGCTGAAGCGGCCATCATGATAGCGCACCGCCGGCAAATAGCGATAGCCTTCTACCTCCTGCGCTTCATCCACTGCGGCGTGATACACCGTTAAACCGGTATCCTCGCGCAGCACGTAGAAATAATCGCCCGCACCAGCCCACCAGCCGCCAACCGCTATAACGGCTTCTTTGGGGATGTCGTAGGTCGCATAATCGGAAGGAGCGATTTTATCGCAGGCATTGATGTTGGCAATTTTGGTTTTGCTTTCATTGACAATGACAAAAACGCCATTTTGCGGATTGTCCGGATCTTCGCCAGTCGCCTCGCAAACGAGTTGCACATTGAGGGGCTGAGGCGTCGTTGCGGTATCTTGCTCCGCTTTTTTATCCGTGTTACAAGCCGTGAGCAGCAATAGTCCTGAAAAAATGATGGTTGTAGAAAGGTGTTTCATTGTAAAAAAATTATTGATTTTTAAACTTGACAATCAGTTAGTTATTTTTGTTTTTTACTTGCAAAAGAATTAGCAAACCGAAAATTGGCAACCGATTTATGAATTATTTATCCCAACGTGTTTTGTATGAAAGGGAACTTTTGTAAATTTGCCACGCTTTTTAAAGATGGTGAGTGTAGCTCAGTAGGTTAGAGCGTCGGTTTGTGGAGCCGAAGGTCGCCGGTTCGATCCCGGTCATTCACCCTAAAAAGTTAGCCTCTGCACTTTTGCAGGGGCTTTTTTTATTGACCGCCACACTTACCAATTGGTGAAGGCTTTATTAAAAATGTCTTCCATAATCTGATCGCCGATCGCCTGAATGGCTTCTTCCTGCACTGAAGTCAAACTGGTCACGCTCGGGAAATTGTAGAAAAAGGTAAAGTTCTGTTTCCAGTTTTTCGCCTCATTCTTGTGGTTGATGAATTCGATGGCCGTCACGATCGTCAGGCGGTTCAGCGCGGTTCGTTCTCCGGGCTGTGGCGATTCGGCAGACACCCGGAAGTCAACAATAGCGCCTCTGAATTCAATGTCCGGGTTCTTATCATCCAAAACCAGCCTCGATTCGGTTCTGATTTTTTCTTTCAACGCTTCTGTGAAAGTCTGGGGCAAGGATGGAGCCGCATCGAGGGCATTGTTCTTTAGCTGCTCGACATAATAGGTGCGTGTTTCCGCGTCTATGTCTATGCCGCGGAAAGAGTAACACCCGTGCCAGAAGGTAACGGAAAGCAGGGAAAGGAATATTAGGGGATGCGTTCGCATGGTCATGGTGTAGGTGGTTTATTTGAGGATTTGGTTATTTGGTTATTTGATACCAAAACGACCAAATCCTCAAATCCTCATTGAATATCATATTCCTTAATCTTCCTGTACAAAGTGCGTTCAGAAATGCCAAGATCCTGCGAGGCTTCTTTTCGTTTGCCGCTGTGTTTGCGCAAAGCCTTGCGAATCAATTCTTTTTCGTTTTCTTCAATGGAAAGCGTTTCTTCCACTACTTCCGTTGAGTCGTAGGTCGAATGACCCTGACCATCGAGAATAATGGGCTTGGAAGGAGAAGGTGCGTCGAAGTTTTCAGAAGCGCCGTGCGCTGGTTCTGGTATGGGTTTGCGGTTAAACTCCATGACCCGTTCGGTTTCCAAATTGTAGTCTGGCATCTGCAAACCGCGTAGGGTTGCGTTGTCCGGCATATTCAGGTCATTGCTCCGGATGAGTTCAAAAACGAGTGACTTGAGGTCATTCAGGTCGCGTTTCATATCAAACAGGAGTTTGTACAGGATTTCCCGCTCTTGAAAACTGCCGCTTTCCTGGCTATTCCGATCCCGGATGGCGGGCAGGTTGCGCTGCGCAATGGTTGGGATCAACATCAGCAAGTCTTCTGCCGAGATGATGCGGCTTTCTGATAAAACGGAGAGTTGTTCCGCTACATTTTTGAGCTCCCGGATATTTCCAGGCCAGCTGTAATTTTCGATCAGCAACTGCGCCCGTTCGTCTAACTGAACCGGCGGCGTTCTGTATTTTTCAGCAAAATCAGACACAAATTTCCGGAACAGGAGGTAGATGTCTTCCTGTCGTTCGCGCAAAGCAGGCAAGCGGATGGGCACCGTATTGAGCCGGAAATAGAGGTCTTCCCGAAACTTATTCTTCCGGATATTTTCGTCTAAGTTGACGTTCGTGGCGGCAATGATGCGCACATCGGTTTTTTGAGTTTGGGAGGATCCGACCCGAATGAATTCCCCGCTTTCCAGCACCCGAAGGAGGTAAGCCTGAGTATCCAACGGCATTTCGGCGATTTCATCCAGAAAGATCGTTCCGCCGTCGTAGGTTTCAAAATAGCCTTTGCGTTCGCCTGTGGCACCGGTAAACGCGCCTTTTTCGTGACCAAACAATTCGGAATTGATCGTGCCTTCCGGAATGGCGCCGCAGTTGATGGCGATGAACTTGTTGTGTTTTCGAGCGCTTTGTTCGTGGATGATGCGCGAAAAAACTTCCTTGCCCACTCCGCTTTCTCCGGTAATCAGCACAGATAAATTGGTGTTGGCCACGCGCAATGCCGTACTAAGTGCCCGGTCGAGTTGTTCCGACCGGCCCACGATGCCGTAGCGCTGTTTTATCGTTTGGAGGGTGTTGCTCATTCTATAGGAGACAAAAAATGTCAGATGTTAGATATTAGATTCACACCAATTCCCCGCGCAGTGTTGCGCTGGTGGCGTCCGTAATTTTTACAAAGGCATAATCTCCCGGCTTCAGGTCTTCCCTTTTCGGGAAAACCACCACTTTGTTTTGCGAATTCCGGCCTTTGAATTCGAGTTCCGAACGTTTGGAATCCCCCTCAACCAATACTTCCACCGTTTTTCCAATATCGGCCAGGTTGTGTTGCAGTGAAATCTGATTTTGCAAGCGGATAATTTCTGCCAGCCGGCGTTTCTTCACTTCCTCCGGAATATCGTCTTCGTATTTTCGGGCAGCCAGTGTTCCCGGTCGTTCAGAATAAGTAAACATATAAGACAGGTTGTAATTGGCAAATTTCATCATGCTGAGCGTATCCTGGTGTTCGGATTCTGTTTCGGTGCAAAAACCTGCAATAATGTCAGAAGAAATGGTGCAATCGGGTAAAATGCGGTTGATGGCGCGCACCCGGTTCATGTACCACTCGCGGTCATAGGTTCGGTTCATCAGCTCCAGCACGCGGCTGTTGCCCGATTGCACCGGCAGGTGGATGTATTTGCAAATATTGTGGTAGCGGGCCATGGTGTAGAGCACGTCGTCGTTCATGTCTTTGGGATGGGAGGTGGAAAACCGCACCCGCAACTGAGGATGAACTTTAGCCACTAATTCCAGCAAGTTGGCGAAACTGAGCACTGTGGCGGTTTCCGGGTTTTCCCATTTGTAAGAATCCACATTTTGCCCCAGCAGCGTTACTTCGCGGTAGCCGCGTGCGAACAATTCGGTGGCTTCCGCCACAATGCTGAAAGCGTCGCGGCTGCGTTCCCGACCCCGGGTGAAAGGCACTACGCAGAACGAGCACATATTATCACAACCGCGCATGATGGAAATGAACGCCGCAACGCCATTGCTGTCTAAACGCAGCGGACTGATGTCGGCGTAGGTTTCTTCGCGGGAAAGGTAGACGTTGATGCCTTTGTCACCTTCTTCGGCATTGGCAATCAAATTGGGCAAATCGCGGTAGGCGTCCGGGCCAACGACGATGTCCACCAATTTTTCCTGTTCGAGAAACTGCTTTTTCAAGCGCTCGGCCATGCAGCCCAACACGCCAACCAGCATTCCCGGGCGTTGTTGTTTGATTTTATCGAAAATGCGCAACCGCTTGCGCACGGTATCTTCGGCTTTTTCCCGGATGGAACAGGTATTGATCAGGATGAGGTCGGATTGCTCCGCATTGCGCGTTGGGCGATACCCCAGGTCTGCAAGAATAGAGGCGACGATCTCGCTGTCGCTGAAGTTCATCTGGCAACCGTAGCTTTCGATGTAAAAATGTTTGCCAGCCGGCTGCCCATCTGCTGTTGCTTCCTGCAAAAATACCTCGCCCTGACGCGTTTCGTCAATGACTTTGGGCAGGTCGTTCAGCGTTGGGTTATTGTCGTAAAGCAGCATATCGTAAATTGAATTGCAGGTTGTTGAAATCCGGGATTCCTGAACTGAATTTCCGCTGAATCGAAGTTCAGCGGTATGTTTCTTTAAAAAACAGCGTAAATGTACAGAATTCAAAGCGGAAAAGTGCCATTTTGTCAGCGCAAAGATGTGTGTCTTTCAAAATCCATTGCTTATGCCCGATGCCATTTATTTTATCGCCATCCTTGTGGAAGGAGAAGCCGGCGAAACCATTACGGGGTTTAAAGCGTATGCCGCACAACATTTTGGCGCATCCCGGGCATTGAATTCGCCGCCGCACCTGACGTTGATTCCTCCGTTTAGCTGGCCAGCCGCACAATTGGAAGTGCTTTCGGGCAGCCTTTCCGGGTTTATGGCGCTGCACCCGTCGCCGGCCATTCGGCTGCTCAACTTCAACTGTTTTCCACCCCGCGTCATTTATGTGGATGTTGAGCCAAATCCCGATCTGGACAGCTTTCAACATGCACTGGAAACGCATCTGGAACAACAGCTCAGCATCCGAACCGACCGCGAATATGGGTTTCATCCGCACGTAACCATTGCTTTTAAAGATTTGCGTGAAGCAATATTCCCGCAGGCATGGCAGTATTTTTCCGCACAAACTTTTGCACATGCTTTTCAAGCGCAGGGCATTGCGTTGCTCCAGCATACGGGGCAATCCTGGGAAGTGAAGCAAGCGTTTTATGGAATGAATATTTCCAAAATTCTCTACTTTTACCCAAAACTGCTACTATGAAGATTCTCCGGGCTTTTTCCTTAATCATTATGTCCTTACTCATGTCCTGTAAAACAATGGCACCAATTACGGGTTCTTACGACACTTATCCCGTTTACAACGGCATAGACCTTGGACTGACCTGGTCGCCTGAAAAATCGGTGTTTAAACTTTGGTCGCCCCCGGCAGAGGAAGCCCGGATGCTGCTTTATGCAGAAGGACAGGGCGGGTCGCCTTTGAAAATGCAACCCCTGAAAAAAGGCAAAAAAGGGGTGTGGTCGGCCACAGTGAAAGAAAATATAGAAGGCCAGTTTTATGCTTTTCAAGTCAAAATCAAAGGGCAATGGCTGGCTGAAGTGCCCGATCCCTATGCGAAGGCAGTAGGCGTTAACGGCAAGCGCGGTATGGTGGTGGATCCCGCGAAAACGAACCCATCCGGTTGGGAGAATGACCGCAGGCCTGCATTAAAAAACTATACCGATATTGTCCTCTATGAATTGCACGTTCGGGATTTGTCGAGCGACGCCAATTCGGGCATTCGCAACAAGGGCAAATTTTTGGGCCTTACGGAAATCGGAACCCGCAGCAAAGAAGGCGAAGCGACGGGGCTGGATCATATCGTTGACTTAGGCGTCACCCACGTTCACCTGTTGCCATCATACGATTATTTGTCTATTGACGAATCGAAACCCTACGACCCCCGGGTGTACAATTGGGGTTATGATCCCCAAAATTACAATGTGCCCGAGGGCAGCTACGCCACCAATGCTGAAAACGGGGCGGTGCGCATCCGCGAATTCAAACAAATGGTGAAAGCCCTGCACGACAAGGGCATTCGCGTTATTTTAGATGTGGTCTACAACCATACCGGCGTAACGGAAGCTTCCAATTTCAACCAGTTAGTGCCTGGTTATTACTATCGCCAAAACGAAAAAGGCGGGTTTTCAGATGCTTCTGCTTGTGGCAATGAAACAGCTTCCGAACGGGCCATGATGCGCAAATTCATCGTTGAGTCTGTGAAATATTGGGCAACCGAGTACCATTTGGACGGTTTTCGCTTTGACCTGATGGGCATTCACGATATGGAAACCATGAATGAAGTGAGCCGGGAATTGCGAAAAATTGATTCCACCATCTTTGTATATGGAGAAGGTTGGACGGCAGGTGCCAGTCCGCTGCCCGACGAACGCAAAGCCATCAAAAAAAATACCTACCTGATGGAAAACGTGGCTGCCTTCAGCGACGACATGCGCGACGGGATCAAGGGGCATGTATTTCACCCCGAGCAAAAAGGTTTTGTAAGCGGGCTGGCCGGGTTGGAAGAAAGCGTGAAATTTGGCATCGTTGCCTCTACACAACATCCGCAGGTCAACTACGAAAAAGTCAATTACTCCAAAGCGCCCTGGGCAAAGGAACCGCAGCAAACGATTACCTATGCGTCCTGCCACGACAACCATACCCTGTGGGATCGCCTCGCCATTTCGGCACCTGAAGCCAGCGAAGCCCAACGGATCCGGATGCATAAACTTGCAGGCGCTATGGTGCTGACTTCGCAGGGCGTTGCTTTCCTCCATGCGGGCGTGGAATTGTTGCGCACGAAAAAAGGAGAAGAAAATTCCTACAAGTCGCCCGACGACATCAACCTTCTGGATTGGTCGCGCAAGTCGAAACACAAAGACGTGTACGTTTATTTTAAAGGGCTGATTGCTTTGCGCAAAAACCACCCGGCATTCCGGATGACGAGCGCAGATATGATTCGGCAGCACCTGAAATTTCTGGAGCTGAGTGAATCCAATCTGGTCGCTTATACCATTTCCGGCAATGCCAACGACGATAGCTGGAAAGAAATTTTAGTGGTTTTTAACGGAAACCCGGGTGATAAAAAATTCCAAATTCCGAGCGGAAAATGGACCGTCGCCGTGAACGGCAACCAAATCAACGAACAGGGTTTAGATAGCATCGGCAATGGCAGCATGAGCATCCCGCCCTACACGGCGATGGTGCTTTACCAACAGTAGTCCCTCAAAAGAATAAAACCATAAAGTAGAATTATCCGGAGGCTATTGCTAATTTTGACTTCCGTATTAAAGCCCGGTTTTGTGTTGTCGCAGTGAAAAACCGCGCACAATGCATTGAGAAGCAAGGCGAAAAACAACAAAAGCAATTACAATTATGAGTTGGTTCAAACGGCTCAAGGAAGGGATTCAAACCGCAACACGGAACAAGAAGGAGGCGCCGGAAGGGCTTTGGTATAAGTGTAAGCGTTGCAGGCACACCTCTACCGTGAAGGAACTCAGGGATAATTTTTATAAGTGCCCTCAGTGTAACTACCATGTCCGCATCAGTTCGCAGGAGTATTTCGAGTTGCTTTTTGATGGCACCTACGAAGAAATGTTTGGAGAGCTGCGGGCAAGGGACATGCTCGAGTTCACGGACATCAAGCCTTACCCCGATCGCCTGGCAGAGGCGGCACTAAGCACTGGTTTGACGGATGCCATTGCTGTCGCAAAAGGCAAAATCAACAAAAGACCTTTGGTGATTGCCGCAATGGATTTCAAGTTCATCGGCGGGTCTATGGGGTCTGTGGTCGGACAAAAAATCGCCATGGCGATAGACCTTTGTATCGAAACGCATACACCGTTGCTCATCATCTCCAAATCGGGCGGCGCGCGCATGATGGAAGCTGCTTTTTCGCTGATGCAAATGGCTAAAACCGCCGCCAAACTCACCCAATTGGCTCGGGCACGCATTCCTTATTTTTCACTGATGACCGACCCGACTACCGGCGGCGTAACAGCCTCTTTTGCCATGCTGGGCGACATCAACCTCGCTGAACCTGAAGCGTTGATTGGCTTTGCCGGACCGCGGGTAATCAAAGAAACCATCAAACGGGATTTGCCGGAAGGTTTTCAAAGCGCCGAATCGGTGCTGGAACACGGTTTTCTCGATTTCATCGTGGATCGCAAAGACCTGAAGGAGCAGTTGTCAGATTTGCTGGCGTTGTTCAGTGGCGTGGAGGAGTAGGGGCAACCCTTGCGGTCGCCCAATATCAGGCGTCCCCTCGCGCCAGCAGTTGGTATGGGGGGACTCTTGCGGTCGCCCGAATACGAGGCAGAGCCTCATAAATAGTAGACACGAGGCCGGAGCCTCGCGCCAGCAGTGGGATCCTTGCGGTCGCCCGAATACATGAGGCAGAGCCTCATAAATAGTAGACACGAGGCCGGAGCCTCGCGCCAGCAATAGGATCCTTGCGGTCGCCCAAATACGAGGCAGAGCCTCATAAATAGTAGACACGAGGCCGGAGCCTCGCGCCAGCAATAGGACTCTTGCGGTCGCCCGAATACGAGGCAGAGCCTCATAAATAGTAGACACGAGGCCGGAGCCTCGCGCCAGCAGTGGCCGGAGCCTCGCGCCAGCAATAGGCCTCGCGCCAGCAGTCAATCATCAATAAAAAATCAAGGTAACAGGCACTGACGCTACAACAATGAAGCACAACCTACTTTTCTTCTTTGTCTGGTTTTTTACTGCCACCTTTGTTTTTGGCCAATCCGCCATTGCGCCGCAATTGGATCCGCGCCTGTACGAAATAGCCAAAGCGCCTTCCGCACAACGCCTTGAAAAAGACATCCGCATTTTAGCGGGTTTCGGTACGCGCAGCACCTTGTCTGATACCTTGTCGGAAACGCGGGGCATTGGCGCGGCCCGGCGCTGGATCAAAGCGGAATTTGAAAAAATCTCCAAAGACTGCGGCGGTTGTCTCGAAGTCTTTTACCAGCGCACGTTGTTTAAAGGCGGCGTTAATCCGCGCATCCCGCGCGATGTGTGGATCGTCAATGTGGTCGCCATCCAACGCGGCACGAGGTATACCAATCGCTATGTCATCATGTCGGGCGATATTGACTCCCGGCCTTCCAATCCCAGCGACGGCGAAAGTGACTCACCGGGTGCAAATGACAATGCTTCCGGCATGGCTGGCACAATCGAAGCGGCGCGGGTGCTGACGAAATACAAGTTTCTCAACAGCGTCATTTATGTGGGCCTTTCCGGCGAAGAACAGGGCCTGATCGGCGGTCAATACATGGCAGAAAATGCTAAAAAAGACGGCTGGGAAATCCTCGGCGTGCTGAACAACGACATGATCGGCAATATTGAAGGCATCAACGGGGTCATTGACAACCGCACCTTCCGCATTTTTTCCGAACCCGTTCCGGCCACTGAAACCGAACAACAGCGCGCCTGGCACCGCGTGTACGGCGGCGAAGTGGACGGCCCTTCGCGGCAATTGGCGCGCTACGTAGATAAACTTACGGATCTCTACACCACCAACCTCGACGCCATGCTGGTCTATCGCCTCGACCGTTTTGGGCGCGGCGGCCACCACAAGCCGTTCAACGATCTGGGTTTTCCGGGCATCCGCATCATGGAAACCTGGGAAAACTACAACCGCCAGCACCAGAATGTGCGCATTGAAGATGGCATCGCTTATGGCGACGTGATCGAAGGGGTCAATTTTGAATACGCCGCCAAACTCACCGGCGTGAACGCCATCGCCTTAGCTGCTTTGGCCTGGGCACCGCCTTCACCGGTCAACGTCATGATCGGCGGGGTTGTGGAACCTTCCACCCGCCTGAAATGGGATGCCGTGAACGACCCCGATCTGGCCGGCTATAAGGTCTACTGGCGCGAAACGACGGCTCCGCAATGGCAGTTTTCCCGCTATGTAGATAAAAATCTGACCGATATTATGCTTGAGAACATCGTCATTGATAATTATTTATTTGGGGTCGCCGCAGTGGGGAAAGATGGAAATGAGAGTTTGGTGGTGTATCCGGTGACGTTGATTCCGAGATCCCGAAATTAAGGCTTGTGAACCTGAAGAATTTTTAGGATGTTTGTAGGATATAAAGTCAGTTGTTGTAATAAAGTAAAGTGCAGATATGAGTTCAAAAATCAAAAAAGCCAATACCCTGCCTGAAATTTACCGCAGCCTGACGCCTTCTACTTTTTTGACGCAGGAGGAGCGGGAATTTTATACCAAAATTTACGACGAGGAACTGAAAGGCAAGTTTGAAGAACGCTTAGAAGGCACGCGTCAGCAGTTGGAAGGCGAACTAAAAGTGGAGCGCGAAACACAAAAAAGCCACCAGGCTAATGCGGGCGCCAAAGCAGAAGTTGGTTTCGGCGAAAATCCGATTCTCAAATTTTTGAGCATTTTCCAGATCAAAGGCGGTTTTTTTGCAGATTACAAATTCAATTACGACAAACGGCAGATCGTTCGGGAGGTGTTGACACCCCGCCGCGACGACCTGTTGAGGCTGCTCAACGAACTCATTGAAAACTACCGCATTAAAAATAAAGGCAAGCAAGTGCTGCTCATTTTTCACGAGCTAAACCACATGCAAAACCCCGACGCTATCGAAAAGCTATTTGTTAAAGACCGCTACTACCTCGAAGGCATCCGCGCCAAAAAAGTGGTAACCATCCCTGTGGCGCTGGTGCCGATTACTGAGTTTAATCAGGAAGAATTGGACGAAGCCCTCAAATACCACCACTCCGCCTTCGAAATCTACCACCAGCTCAATCACGCTGAAGGCATCCAAAAAATGGAAGACAACATCCAATCCTTAGAAATCGCAAAAATAAATACACTAGCAGCATAAATGACCAACCTATCCGTTAAAACTATGGCCGAAATGGCCGCCGCAGGCGAAGCGCCGGAAATCCTATTCTGGGTAGGCTGCGCCGGTAGTTTCGATGCGCGTGCGCAGAAAGTGACGCGGGCCGTCTGCGAAATCCTGCAACAAGTGGGCATCAACTACGCCATTTTAGGAAACGAAGAAGGCTGCACGGGCGACCCCGCACGTCGCGCCGGCAACGAGTTTTTGTTCCAGATGATGGCGTTGCAAAACATCCAGACCTTAGAGATGTATGCCGTAAAGCGCATTGTGACGGCCTGTCCGCATTGCTTCAATACGCTCAAAAACGAATACCCGGCGCTGGGGGGCAACTACGAAGTCATTCACCATACCCAGCTCATCCACCAGCTCATCACGGAAGGCAAACTGAAGCTGAAAGAAGGCGGTTCTTTCAAAGGCAAAAAAATCACGTACCACGATTCCTGCTACCTGGGGCGCGTGAACGGCGTGTACGAAGCGCCGCGTCAGGTGCTGGAAGCCTTGGACGCCGACCTTTCCGAAATGAAGCGCAGCCGCACGAACGGCCTGTGCTGCGGGGCGGGCGGTGCCCAAATGTGGAAAGAAGACGAACCCGGCGACAAACGCATCAACGTCGAACGCGCGGAAGAAGCCTTAGCTACCGGCGCGCAGGTCATCGCCGTAAATTGCCCGTTCTGTCTCACCATGATGAGCGACGGCGTGAAAGCCAAAGACCGCCAGGACGAGGTGATGGTGTATGATATTTCGGAGATGATCGTGGCGGGGGGGTGAGGCGATATTTGGTGAATACCTTTTCTTTTCCAATCAAAACCAGCCAACATGAAAAAGCGCTACTTTTCAATACTCCTTTTTTGGGGGTTTTGTGTTTCTGCCTTTGCCCAACAAATTGGGGAATTACCAGCGGTATGGCATTATAGCTACGATGGGCTTTCGCAAACGGGATCCATGCTACTGGAACGAGATGGCGAGGCTGAAATTGGAGGAGAAACCTACGTGCAATTAAAAAGAACCGCATATTACACGCACCGGATATTTTTAAATACAGATACCATTTTATTTCCTCCCATCCTTCTCCGATCGGAAAACGGAATCGTCAGTTGTTACGATGGATCGAATTACATTGATACCTTGATCAATTTCAATACAGAACCCGGAGATAGGTGGGTGATTGGCGGGTAAAGCGCCTTTGGACAACTGAATACGCTGGCGACAGTGACGGATACCGGCCATCATCAATGGAATAACCAGGCATTGAAGTGGATGGCAGTTGAATATACTTTCCTTGTTGAAGGAGCAGAATCTTTCCTCGTACAGGATACGATTGTGGAGCAGATTGGCAACATCAACGAGTATTTGCTTCCCTGGGATTATTATGAAAGGGCTATAGATGGCGGTCAGGGCGGCCCGCTGGTCTGTTACCAGGAGGCAGGGGAAGTCGCCACTGGGTTCAATGGGGCAATTTGTAACATTACCCAAACGATCGTACCAGACCAGAAGGACGCCTTCGCTGTATGGCCCAATCCCTTTCAAAACGAACTCACCATCACCAGCAAAATCGGAATGCAATCCATTTTAATAGTTGATCTGACGGGAAGACCTGTGCTGCAAGCGAAATGGAATGGCACTGTCACGTCGTATCGCTTGGAAACCAGTACATCACCCAGCGGACTGTACGGGGTCATTGTAAAAAGCGAAACGGGAAGTGTCGTCATCCATAAGGTGGTACGGCAATAGCATTCATGGAAAGTAGAAGGTATAAAGTAGAAAGAAGGGTACGTAATTTCATGATGTTACGCCATTCCTGATAGTATTACGTAGCCCCCTTTCTCCTTTAACCTTTCTCCTTAGCCCGTCAATCCAACGGCGGCCGTACAATCGTAAACACCCGCGAAATATTGAATCCAAAATGGATGCCGCCATCTTCCCACTTGTTGGTGGTTTCTGCAATGAATCCTTTTTCGACCATAATTCTGGAGTTGCTAAAGTGCAACTGAAAAACGTGGCCGCCCGTTTCGATGTCGAGGCCGACGGAGAGCGAATTTACAAATTGGGGTGCCAATTGATCAGGAAGCACGTAGATGTATTCAAAGTTGATAGACATACGCTTCGACAATTTGATGCGGGTGCCAATGCCTAAGGCATAGACATCGTTGGATTCCTCAAAGGTAGCCACGAGGTTTCGGTGTACGATGGTTGGCGACAACTGAAGGCTGAACCCTTCGCTGATTTTTCGACCCAAAATAAGCTGCCCGGTGTAGTAGAGGCGCGAAGAAAAGTGGTTGTCGCGATCCGGATTGGCCCATTTCAGTGTTTGCATGGCCACGCTGCCGAATGCGACCAAGGTGATGGGCATGTTCCGTTTGCCCTTACTTTGGCGCAGAATTTTGTACTTGGCAAAGCTGTCGAGGGTTTTTTCATAATTGCTTCTGCCAAACCCAACGGCTAAGCGATCAGACACGCCAAATTCGAAGCCAATGCGCAGGTTGGCGCCATCTAAGCCAAAGAAGTCGTAAAGCCCGTTTTGTACCGTGTTGAACCGGTGCGAAATTTTGACATCCAACACCCCGCTCGCTGTATTTTCCAGAGAGTGCAGGTTGATGACCCGACTGGTTTTGAAGCTGGCTTTGGCGTAATCCGTGGTTTCTTCTTCTTCGCCCAGTAGCGAGAGCAAATCTTCCTGGCTAAAAAGTGGAAGCGCTGCCAAAGTGAGGGCAAGCGCCATAAACAGAGGGTAAAGGTGCTTTTTCATTCATCCGTATATTTAGTGGTAAAATGCAAAAATGCTACCCGTTCAAGGCATGAACGGGTAGCAAGTCAATTCTTATCGTGCGATCCGGTGGATCAGGAACCTTTCTTCAATTCCTGGTAGCCAACCGAGATGTCAATTTTTACCGTTTTGGCAATGTTGTCGCGTACAAGGGCCGGAATTTCAATGCCATAATCCGCTACGGCAACTATAAAGGCAGACGTAGCCGAAACAGCGCCGCCTTTGACCGTAAATTTGCCTTCCGTTTCCACTTCTTTTGTGACGCCATGCATCGTCAGTTGTCCTTTGACTTTAACCGGATAAACGCCGTCTTTGGCCAAATTTACCGCTTTAAAATCGCTAACGGTTCCTTTAAAACTTGCCTTCGGAAATTTATCGGTTTCCATGTAATTTTCATTGAAATGTTCCTGCATGAGGGCTTTTTCAAACTGGAATGCTTTTACTAATACGGCAAATTCCATCTTACCGGTTTCGGCATCGTACACACTGGTCGCCGTTTTGTTGAGTGCTTCAATCTTTTCGACTTTCGCATCGGAAAAGAAAGACACTTTGCCTTCGCGGGTAAAATACTTCTGAGCATTAAGGGCACTGATGGCGAACAAGCCAAACAGGCCAAATAGGATGCACTTTTTTAACATGATATGTATGGTTTGAATGAGTGAATTAAAAAAATGGTAGAGGGTATCGAGTATAAGGAATAAAGTAATGTCAACAAACAACTATTTTATTACTTCTACGCATCGGGTCAGGACAACATCCATCAAAACGCCGTCGCATTTGCCTTTCAGGCGCACTTGTTCGCCGATTTGAAAGGTAGAGCGTTTGTGTTTGGATAGCGGATCCAATTCGCAAATAATGCCCCCCATTTCACTGCCGCTGTCGAGCATAATTTTTACACTGCCCGTTTCGTCTGTGGTGGTTTCGCGAACCGTTCCGCTTACCTCCACAATTTTACCGAGGTACTTGGTGTTTGCCGCAGCTTCATCCGCTTCGTATTCGCTGTAAAGCGTGGTGGCATCTGCCTTCACATCGGCATCGGCAGTTTGCATGTTTTGGTGGGGCTTATTCCACATAAAATAGCCCGTAACGCCGGCTATAACAGCAGCAGCCAAAAGTCCTAAAAGGATTATTTTTTTCATAATACTGACGATTTAGCTTAGTCAATCAAAATGCCTGGGAGCTTTGTAATATTGCATGCTCCCAAGCCTGCACGGTTTATTACGAATGATAGAAATTAGTGTCTGTATTTATAGTCCGATAGCTGCGTTACCCTCGACCCCAAAAACGGTTAATTACGCGAGTAAACTCCCGTTTTTGGGGCCTTCGCGTGCCTTGCTCTCGAACTCTAAAGAACAGACACCCGGATAAATGGAGAAACACTAATTATCTGGTGCGCCATCGGTTACCCACTGCTCAATCTTGTCAATATTACAGGCCGATAATTTCGCAGCGCCCTGTGGCATTGCAGGAAACCTGGAATCGTGGTTGATGACGCCAACCAATTTGCTGTTGTCCACATAAATTTTCAGATTGGTGTATCCTTGCAACGTAACATTTCCCAACCCCACCCCTTGTGCATGACACGCATAACAATTGGTTTGAAGGATCGGAACAATGTCGGTTGCGTAACTCATGTTTGTGGTTGTGCAATCACCCACGGGATATAAATCCTCTTCTACGTCGTAGTAGCAACCGCCTGCGACTAAAATAGCGCTTATTGCAAGGGCGCTTAAGAACTGTTTTTTCATATTGAGCTGAATGTTTAGAGATAAGAATCAATTGACTTAATAATACGGTGTTTTGATACAGAATAGCTGCGTCAGTTTAGTCTAATACTGTCCGCCAATTTACTATTCTTTTATTCGCGCTGCAAAAGTATCAATTGTTTGGCGCGCCTGCATCAATCCACGATTTGATCTTATCAATAGAACATTGAGGTAGCTGATTTCCTCCAAAGGGCATCGCTACAAAACCCGGTTGTCTTGCGACCGCGCCATACAGCCTGCCATTATTGGCTACTGCAGCCACACCGTTGTGTGTTGACAGGTTAATACCGCCAGAAGGAGCAGTTCCGCTGTGGCAACCCTGGCAACTATTTTGAATAATGGGGCGAATGTTACTGGCAAAGGACATGTTTTGGGTATCGCATTGGCCTGCATTCGCGTCGCATTCTAAGTTTTTCGCGCCTTGTAAAATCCACTTCGCGATCAGGTTGATTTGATCCTGTGAAAGCGCAGGATTTGGGGCAAGGGGCATGCGGTCTTCAGGGTCATCATCCGTGATTGCCCTGTACAAGTCGTTTTCGCCTAAGTTGAAGGGGACGACTTCGGCTGTTTGCATCACTTTTTCGTAAGTAGTCAACACGACACCCTTCTGTGCCGACGCCTCGTTGTGGCATCCCGAAAAAGCGCAGCGCGATTGCAAAATCGGTAAGATCTCAAGGTTAAAATAGACCACATTCGGGTCGCAGGGCGTACCGCCGGTTCCTGTCGTATCATTCGGGATAGTGTCCGTGATGATCGGGTCGTCGTCTAAAGGGCCGAGACCATTGTGCTTGCAGGAATAATTCGTAAGCATGCTTCCTGTTATAAAAAGTAGAATCCAATAGCTGCTGAATTTCATTTCTCCCGTGTTTCGTAATACTTTGATCATTGTAACGCCAAAGGTAGGCCGGGGTCGTGTTAAGGGAAAAGTAAAGCTTGCTGAACGGGAAAAAAGGCACGCCGAACCGGGAAAAAGCGGTCAAGTATAAACTATTTGAATAAATAATTGAAAACATTCACGATAAATGAACTGTATTGTTATTTTTGTTCGACGACTTTTAATGCCTCTCTGGCAAAGCAGACTCCGATACTATGAATAGCATCATTACGCAACGGTTCATTAAGTGCCATGACCGGCTCCGCGAGGAAGGGCGTGTGCGCTCCAGCAGACAATTTGCCATGTCGTTGGACTACCTGCCACAGAGTTTAAGCGAAATATTGAAAAACCGTCGTGATGTAACAATCGAGTTGCTGAGAAAAGCCATTGAAAAATACAAAATGAACCCCGTGTACGTCCTGACCGGCGATGGCCCGATGTTCATGACCGAAGAAGACCACAAAACATTCCGGGTGCTGACCATCGTTACCGATTCAAAAGACGAAGAGCGCATCGTTCATGTGCCGGTTCCTGCGCAAGCCGGTTATGCCTCCGAGATGGCCGGCCCTTCGTTTGTTCACGATTTGCCTTCGTTTACGCTGCCCGACTATAAATATAAAGCGGGCACCCATCGTTCTTTTGATGTGGCGGGCGACAGCATGGAACCCACCTTGTTTGAAGGCGACAAGGTCATTTGCAGCTACGTTGAACCCATTTTGTGGGAAAACGCCATCAAAGACAATTACGTTTATGTGGTTGTCACGAGGGGTGACGTGTTGGTGAAACGGGTTTTCAACCATTTGAAAGACGAAAAAGCCCTGTTGCTGGCTTCAGACAATGTATTTTACGAACCTTACCGGGTTTTTATGAACGATATCCGGGAGATTTGGTACGTTCGGGCAAAAATAAGCCCTTTTTTACCTTCTCCCCAAAACCTCCAAAACCGAATCCATGAAGAAATACGCGAGCTTCGGCATACGGTGCAGCAGCAAAGCAAACAGCTCGACCTGATGCATTCCACCATTGAAAAAATTTTTACGAACAACGGAAACAACCATGAGTAACTTCACCATAAAAGGCAAAGTCATTTACAACAAACTTGGTATGGGATTCTGGGGCATCATAGACGATGCCGGCAACCAGTGGGAGCCGGTGAATTTGCCCAATCAGATCAAATACGACGGGAAGCAGGTCGAGGTCGTAGCCAAAGAAACCCATGAGGAATCCATCAACATGTGGGGCCGGACGGTTAAGATTGTTTCGTTTAGCACGATGGCGCCGTGATTGGTTATTAGGAAAAATAACTCATCCGAATAATCTCCTCCGTTTCCGCCCGCGAGCGAAAAACATCGAAGGTTGTGCCCTGGGTTCTTAACGCACCGAGTGCGTTGGCAAACTGCGCAGCCCGGACATAGTTGTCACGGTCTTCCAGCAACCCGAAGGCCAGTCCACCAGCAAAAGAATCGCCGCAGCCAGTGGTGTCAATCACTTCTTCTACCCAAACCGACTTCACAAAATCGGTTTTCATTTCGCCCTGAGCGTCTAAAGAATAGACCATGCACCCCCTTGCATCGAGGGTGATGCAAAGCGCTTTCAAACCCAGATTCAGCACATAGCGCGCAAAATCAGCCATATCAGCTTCGCTCAATTCCTGGCAGGTTTTGGTCAGCTCATCTTCTGCGTATTCTTTTTTAAACCAGCAACAGCCAGCTTCTTCGATGTTCATTTTGAGGATGTCAATATAAGGCAGCCACAAATCCCGCTCCACCCAAAAACGCCGAAGTCGGTCGCCGGTAGTCGTCACGGTAGTCGTCGGGCCGTGTGCGTCGAAGATGGTGATGGCATCCGGTTTTCGATGCTCGTGGATGTAGCGCAGCGTTTCCAGCGGAACCTCATAATCGGATATCGGAACGCCGACAAAAACATCGCTGTCTAAAACCGACTGGACATCCCGTGGGCTGATCGGCGGCATAAACGCCGTTTGTTTTTCAAGGCGGTTGTTCTGATCCACAAAACGAAGCTGGATGACATCGCCCTGGTCAGCTTCATCAAAAATGGTTTTCAAGTCAATATTGGCGTAAGCCCCCAGCAGTTCGCGAACAGCCGCTGTGTCCTTTTTCCGGATATGGGTGACCGGCACCACCGTTCCAATACCCTCCAATAACTTGGCCAAAGCAATTACAGGATGGGTTGCGCAACCATATTTGACAATCTTCATCCCTTTGCTGGTCGTGATGTGATCATACGGAATTGGACCGAGGACGGCAATCTTGTAGCTCATTAGTTTTTCATTTTGTGGAACCAAGATACACCTTATGGCTAAATTTCATTGCAGGATGCCGCATTTTCAGTTTCAGTTCGATTACTTTTGCATGCTTTGCCAAACTAAAATCCATTCGCACTGATGCCTGAACGATATAAATACGACCAGCGGGGCGTTTCCGCAACCAAAGACGAGGTACATGCCGCTGTTCAACACTTAGACAAAGGCTTGTTTCCCAATGCATTTTGCAAAATATTACCCGATGTGGCCTCAGGCCACCCCGACTATTGCAACATCATGCACGCCGATACGGCGGGCACCAAAACCAGTCTGGCCTACCTGTACTGGAAAGAAACGGGCAACCTCAACATCTGGGAAGGCATTGCGCAGGACGCCATTGTCATGAACCTCGACGATATGGCCTGCGTGGGGTGCGTGGATGAAATCATCCTATCTTCCACCATCGGGCGCAACAAACACTTAGTGGATGGTTCGGTCATCGGAGCGGTGATCGGTGGAACTTCCCGCTTTGTGGAAAAAATGCAGGAATACGGCATCCAGATTCATTTGGCCGGCGGCGAAACGGCGGACGTGGGCGATATCGTGCGGACGATTGACGTTGGATTCACCGCTTTTGCCCGGATGAAGCGCACCGATCTGGTGGTGAATGACATCCGGCCCGGCGACGTGGTTGTTGGCCTGGCATCCTACGGGCAGGCGATTTACGAGGATACCTACAACGGCGGAACCGGCAGCAATGGCCTCACCTCGGCGCGGCATGACATCCTGCATAAAATTTACGCCGAACGCTACCCGGAAAGTTACGATCCGCGCACACCCTTAGATTTTATCTACACCGGCAGCAAACGACTGACCGATAAAGTAACCATAGGAGGCAAAGTTTTGGACGTGGGCCAACTCATCCTTTCGCCTACCCGAACCTATTTGCCGGTTTTGAAAAAGGTGCTGGACCAGCTTCGCCCGCACCTGCACGGCCTTATTCACTGCACGGGGGGCGGACAAACGAAAGTACTGAAGTTTATCGAGAATGCCCGGGTGGTAAAAAACAACCTCCTGCCCTTGCCTCCGCTGTTCCAGATGGTGCAGAATGAGTCCGGAACAAGCTGGAAAGAAATGTACCAGGTTTTTAACATGGGACACCGGCTGGAGGTCTATTTGCCCGAAGCGTATGCACAACAAGTCATAGACATTTCCGCAGCTTTTGGCATCGAAGCGGCGGTGATCGGCCACGTAGAAGCCCACAAGGGTAGCGCCGTCCGCATCGAAAGCCCGCATGGAACCTTTGAATATCAATAAGATGGCTCTCGGAAAAAAACAAAAAGCAGCGGCCATTGCGGTGATCCTTGAAGAATTATTTCCGGAAACGCCCATTCCGCTGTCGCACGAAGACGCCTACACGTTGCTCATCGCCGTGCTTTTATCGGCGCAATGTACCGATGAGCGGGTGAATAGAATTACACCGATCCTGTTTGCCCGAGCCGACAATCCTTTTGAGATGGTCAAATTAGAGGTGGAAGAAATCCGCGAGATCATCAAACCCTGTGGTCTTTCGCCGCGCAAATCGCAGGCTATTTTTGGCTTATCGCAAATTCTGATTGAAAAATACAGCGGCAGCGTTCCAGCTAATTTCGAAGCGCTGGAAGCCCTGCCCGGCGTTGGCCACAAAACGGCTTCGGTGGTGATGTCGCAAGCCTTTGGCGTAGCTGCTTTTCCGGTGGATACGCACATTCACCGCTTAGCCTGGCGTTGGGGTCTGAGCAGCGGCAAAAACGTGGAGCAAACCGAAACCGACCTCAAGTACCTCTTTCCAAAAAACACCTGGAATAAACTGCACCTGCAGATTATCTTTTTTGGCCGCCAGTATTGCCCTGCACGGGGGCACGATCCGTTGAAGTGTCCGATATGTAGTAAGTATGGGATTAAGGCGTTGTTTGAAGGGTGACACGAACGACTCCTGGATTTATGCTCTGGGTTCACGTTGGGTAGAAAATATAGGGGGCCAGCCGTGGTGGGAAAAAAGGCCCGCATCCCGACTAATTGTTGAAACCGCCACGATGGATGCATTGGCGGTGGTGTATCCGGAAAACCTAAAATTCATCGTTAAATCTGGGTTGCAAATTGTTGTAAAAAAGCGAGTGTTTTAGGGGGTTTGTCAAATTGACGTCAAAATGGAGACTTGTTGTGCACAAAAATCAAGTTGGCTTGTTAAATTTCCAATATTGATTTTTTCACCCAAAACGATTCAAGCATGTTCAAAGCACTTTTGAAAAAGCACTCAGTTTTATCTGCTGTAGTGCTCGCACTCTTCACGACAATGATTTTTTCTGCCTGCGACGACGACGATGATCCGGCTCAGGGCAAAGTATTGGTAGTACATGCTTCCCCGGACGCTCCGGGAGTAGACTTGCTGGTGGATGACATCAAAGTGAATTCCGCTACGCTTGCGTTTCCGAACAACACCGGATACTTAGATGTAGAGGCTGGCAACCGCAATTTCAAGGTAAATGCTGCAGGTGCGACTACTTCGGTAATCAATGCCAATGCAACAGTTGACCCGAATACGAATTATTCGCTGTTCGCCATCAACCGCCTCAGCAGCATCGAAGCTTTGTTGATTGTAGATGACCTCACGACGCCTGCTGCTGGCAAAGCGCACGTGCGTTTCGTTCACTTAAGCCCAGACGCACCTGCTGTTGATGTTACGCTCACGGATGGAACAGTGGTATTTGGCAATACCAGCTTCAAATCAGGTACGGCCTTTACGCCGCTCAATGCCGATACTTACAACCTGCAGGCAAGAGTTGCCGGAACTTCCGTCGTAGCGTTGGAAATCCCCAACGTTTCTCTGGCAGCCGGTAAAATTTATACTGTTTTTGCAAGAGGATTTCTCGCGCCGCCAGTAGGAAATACCAATGCACTGGGCGTAACGATTATCGCCAATAATTAAGATTTTAAGTGTTGAAGAACTGATGTTCTTTCATTCGCTTGTCCGCTCTGTAGTTTTAGCTGCAGAGCGGATTTTTTGTATAGTCTACTGATGTAATGATGCTCCCGGGGCTCCTAACATGGGCGACCGCGAGGGTCGCACCCTACCGCAGGCTGCCTGCCGTTACGCAAATTTCTTCATCGTCAACCTTACCGTATACTCATTATCCCGGATAATTTGAAGCGACGCATTCAGGCGTTGGGCGCGCATTTGAATATTGGAAAGGCCCTGGCCGGTTTTGAAAGAACTTCGTGCGCGGCCGTTCCCGTTGTCTTTGATGGACATTTCAAAAACATTGCCGGCGTTGATAAATTCGACCCAGACTTTGGTGGCGTTGGCGTGCTTGGCGATGTTGTTGATCGCTTCGTTGTAGATAAAATAAAGGTTTTGGCGCAGGTGAACCGGCATCTTTTCCTGTAGGTCAATTTTGTCAATTTTCAACTCATAGGTCACGTCCATGGGTAAGAGCATGTCGTCGGCGTGTTCCCGCATGCGCTGAATGAGGTCTTCCACCTTGTCTTTTCGGGAGTCTATGGCCCAGATCACGTCGCTTAGTTTGGACATGGCTTTGCGGCTTGCTTCGCCGATGGTATGCAACCGGGCTTTGCTGTCTTCGTCCTGGATTTTCATTTGCAGCATATCACTTTGCATGGCAATGCCCGAAAGCAAACCGCTGACCTCGTCGTGCAGGTCGCTGGACAATTTCATGCGCAGTTTTTCAATGCTGAGTTGTTGTTTCAGGCGGTTGTATGAAAAAGCATAGATTCCGCCAGCAATCAACAACCCGACCAACATATAAAACAACGCCCGCCTGTAGAACGGCTTGTTGACCACAATGGGAATGAGCAGGTCTTTCGCGCTCCAGTTGCCGTTGGGAGGTACGCCCCTTACGCGCAGCGTATATTTACCCGGAGGCAGACTGTTGTATCGGATATTGTTGCTGAAACCGAGGTAGGACCAGTCGGAATCAAAACCTTCCAACCGGGCCATGTACTGACTTTTTCGCGGATTGCCGAAATCGGGAAGCGCAAAATGGATCAGGAAATACGTGTCAGAAGGATCAATGGTGATGCCTTTCGTAACCTCAGTTTCATACTGGGTAAGCAGGCTGTCTTTGGCGGAATTAAAGCGAACGATTTTGGTCAGAATCGGAGTAGGGGTTGGGGCGTCGTTGAGTAAATCGTTGGGATAGAACGCATTCAAACCATTGACCCCGCCAAAATAGTAACGCCCGGTTTCGTCTTTGTAGAAGGAAAAGCGGTTGAATTCATCGTGAGTGAGGCCGTCTGACTGGAAAAAATTTCGAAAATTTTGGGTTTTCGTATCGAAGTACGACAAGCCGTTGAAGGTACTGATCCAGTAATTTCCTTTTTCATCGGGCAAAATCCCGCAAACGGTATTGCTGGCCATTCCCCCTTTGATTTTGTTGTAAATCTCTACCTTTTTCGTATTCAAATCACAGACATTGAGCCCGTTTTTGGTGCCCAGCCAAAGCTTGCCCATTGGATCCTCGTAAATCACATAAATCGTATAATCGCTCAGCGTCAGCCTTCCGCCTTCGCTGCTGTCGGCATATTTTTCAAGGATTTTAGCCTTTTGATCAAAGCGGAATAACCCATCTTCCGTGCCAATCCAGATCGTCCCGTCATGTGCTTCTGTGATGTAGCGGGGCACCACTTTTTTGAGCGGATTTCCCCCATCCGGGTTGGCGAAAACGGTAAATCTTTCCGTAGCCGGGTTAAAATGAACTAAGGACCCCACGCCGGTCTGTGACTCGCAAAGCAGCCAGAATGTGCCGTTGCGCTTTACCATGAACGCCCTGAAATTGTCTTTGTATAAAAACCGCTTTGTGGTACATTGTTCGGTGTCGTACAGCAAAAGTTGCCCCTGGGTGGAGTAGTAGCAGGTGATGCCCCAAAGGTGATGGTCGAGCAGGAACAAATCAAGACCGCAAGTGAAATTAATGGGCTGGCCGGTTTTCTGATCAATCAGTTGCAAGGTATCAAGCTGGTTCGTTTTTGTATCAAGTACGTACCAGTGGAGCGATTCCCGGGCGATATAGAGCAATCCTTTGCCGTTTCCCGTCATGCCGCACATTATTACCCCCCGCTGTTGGTTGGGGACATCAAGGTTCTTTGTCAAAAACGCCTTTACGCCAGAGCGGTTGTTCCGGACAATTTTTAAGCCGGTATCCATGCCCATAAAGGTCGTTTTGGAAAAGTCATTGCTGTAAATGCACGTATATATTTCATTTGCGGTAAGCAAATGCGGCGCTTCCTGGATTTTTTGATCGGAACCGCAATGGTATATTTTTTTTGTTTGCGGATATGTGCCAATGCCGTTGGAAGCCATAAAAAGCAGGTTTCCTTTCCGGTCTTCCGAAAGGTAGCTGATCATGTCTTTTTCCAGGGTTCGGGTAACCGAATAATTGCCGGAATTTTCGGGAACCAGGTTGTAAACACCAGGGATGTTTTTGAAAGCTACCCGAACAATGCCTTTCCGGTCTTCGTGCAGGAACCAGGTCGCTGACGGGTACTGGTGTGCGCTATCGGGCTTGATATCGAAATCCGCCGCTTTGAAGGTTCTGACAACTGAGCCGCCTGCATTCAGGAGGCGCAGTCCCTTTTTGCTGTCATTGAGCAGGAAATTGCCGTTTCGGCAGTGCAACATTTGGGCAACCGTACCTGTATCGGTGCGCGCTTCTTTCAGTTCAAAACGCTGAAACAACTTTTCGGTTTCGCAGTCGTACTGCCAGACCACAATCCCTGCTTGACTGGTTGCCATGAGTAGCAGGTCGCCTGCATGGTCTACGGTGACGTGCCGAATGATGCCCCTGACTTCCTGTTGAAACGGAATCACTTTTTTTACCCGGTGCGTGTAGGGATTCAGGATGTCAAAAAAAGAAAATCCATTTTGATAGAGAACCACAATGTTCCCCAATTTATCTTCTTGAATCTCTTTGATGTCTATGGCCGACAGGATCGGGCGCTGACTGGCGCTTTTGCTTTTGCCAAAAGTTACAAATTCGTAGCCGTCGAAGCGGTTCAGGCCATTAGTGGTTGCTACCCAGACAAATCCAAAACGGCTTTGCAGGACGTCGGTCACTAAGCGATCAGACAACCCGTCGTTCAACGTGTAGTAGACTGCCTGTGGGGTGGTCTGTTGCGCACAAAGCGCAAAAGAAGCCAACAAGCCCCAAAGGCTTAGCATACAAGCATTTACTGAGTTTTTCAACATAAGCGTGTTTACTGTGTTTTCAAAGGGTTTGGGGGGGAAGGGCAAAAGGCAAATTGGCTATCCCTAACCATGTTCTTTCCAAACGTTCAATCTTCAAATCCTCAAATCATTCTTGTTGGTGGTTCGTTGGGTGTTTGGGCGACCGCGAGGGTCGCACCCTACCGGCGTTCAATCTTCAAATCCTCAAATCATTCTTGTTGGTGGTTCGTTGGGTGTTTGGGCGACCGCGAGGGTCGCACCCTACCGGCGTTCAATCTTCAAATCCTCAAATCATTCTTGTTGGTGGTTCGTTGGGTGTTTGGGCGACCGCGAGGGTCGCACCCTACCGGCGTTCAATCCGCAAATCCTCAAATCATTCTTGTTGGTGGTTCGTTGGGTGTTTGGGCGACCGCGAGGGTCGCACCCTACCGGCGTTCGAATCTTCATATCTTCCCGTCCAATTTTTTTCGAATAACCTCCGCCTTACTATTCACCTGGAGCTTTTTATATATTTTTTTGATGTGATCCCTCACCGTTTCCACTGAGATCAGGTATTTATCAGCGATCATTTTATAACTCAATCCATCTACAAGGCCTTGAACGACTTGCTCCTGTCTACCGGTCAGGTGATGATCCTCGTCGTCTTTTTTACTGGGGGCGAAATAATCCACTACTTTCCGCGCAATGGACGGCGACATATAGGCTCCGCCCTGAAACACGGTATTTAATGCCTCCCGAATATTCGGCAGACTCGTTCTTTTGGAGATATAAGAAACCGCACCGGCGCATAATGCCTTGAAAACCTTGTCGGAGTCGTCGTAGGCAGACAATACAACGATGTCTGCATCGGGGCATTTATTGCGAATGTGCCGAATGCCTTCCAACCCCGACATGCCCGGCAAATTAATGTCTAACAACAACATATTCAATGGCGTACCTACGGGGAAACGACGCAAAAACGCTTCTACGGAGTCGGTACTGAGCACTACTTTAACATCGGGCTGCCCGCCCATAAATTCTTCAAGATTCTCCCTAACGAGTTTTTCATCTTCAATAATACCCAGATAGATCATGGCTTTGTGTTTGGGTGTAACGCTTCCCGTGGGAAGTGTAGATTCATATTATTTGTTCACTACTATAGTGTTAATCTGCGATAAAATTAAGGATAATTTAGTCAATCCGGAACATTGATTTTACGGTTAACCGATGAAACGTTCCAATTCATCTAAAGGATTTGGCTTTTTACCGGCGCGCTGCTTACCTTCCGTTTCGTTTTTGACCATTCTATCTCCACTGTTGGTGTTATGAAGACATTGAACAAAATTATTCTGGAAAGCATCGGCCAGGCCCTTCAGCAGTTGCGGGGCAACCGCCTGCGCAGTTTCCTTTCCCTATTGGGCATTTCCATTGGCATTTTTTGCATCATTGGGGTCTTGTCGGCGGTAGATTCGCTGGAAGACAACGTGCGCGGCAGCTTAGAAAAGCTGGGCAACAACATCGTTTACGTAAAAAAATGGCCGTGGGCAGATGCAAGCGACAATTGGTGGAATTATATGAAACGCCCCAATCCGGATCACGAGGATTACGAAGCTGTTACGGAAAAATCGCGCTATGCTTCCCTCACGGCCTATCACGTTGTTATTGGATTTAAAACCCTGAAATTCAATTCTAACAGTGTAGAACGAACGATATTAATCGGTGCCTCCGAGGGGTTTGCCGAAATGTTTAAAATAGAGTTTGCTCAAGGGCGCTATTTTTCGCCCGCTGAATACCATTACGGGGCTAACAAAATCATCCTCGGCTACAAAGTTGCCGAAGGCTTGTTTGGCCCCATTGACCCGCTTGGGCGCAGCGTTAAGCTGTCTGGCCGCACCTATGAAGTAATCGGAATCATCGAGCAAGCTGGCGACGACCTGATTAATCCATTGGATTTCGACGACTGCATTGTAGTTTCTTATCCCAATGCCCGGAGCTTGGCGAACCTGAAGGCCAACCAGATTTTTGACGCCACTGTTACCGTTAAAGCTTCCGATAATGTAGGGTTGGATGAATTAAAAGACGAACTCACCGGCATCCTGCGCGCACACCACCGCCTGAAACCCAAACAGGAAGAAGATTTTTCGCTGAATGAAATGTCTATGATCGCCAGTTTTATGGACAGCTTTTTTGGGCTGTTGAATATTCTGGGCTGGCTGATCGGGGGATTCTCTATGGTGGTCGGCGGGGTCAGCGTTGCCAATATCATGTTTGTATCGGTCAAGGAACGGACTAACATCATCGGGATAAAAAAAGCTTTAGGCGCCCGGCGCTATATGATTCTGCTGGAATTTCTCATCGAATCCATCATCCTTTGCCTTATCGGTGGATTGATGGGCTTGTTGTTCGTTTTCCTGATCACGAAAATCCTCACGGTAGTCATTGGTTTCGACATCTATCTCGACCTTGGTAATATAATGGTGGGAATCGGCTTCTCCGTCTTCATCGGGGTCGTTGCCGGCTTTATTCCGGCCATGCAGGCAGCCCGGATGGATCCTGTGGAGGCGATGCGGCAGCAGTAAATAAAGGGGTAAGAGACGACTATTGTTGACTCCGCGAAAAGAATAACATGGAGTTCCATAGAGTAGACAAGGCGTTCCACGGAGCTACACCCACCTCTCCGCGAGCCTCCGCGAAAAAAATAACACGGCGTTTCACGGAGAGGACATGGAGTTCCACGGAGCTACCCCCCCAACTCTCCGCGAGCCTCTGCGTTACCTCCGTGAGACTCCGCGAAAAAAATAACACGGCGTTTCACGGAGAAGACACGGAGTTCCACGGAGCTACACCCCCAACTCTCCGCGAGACTCCGCGTTACCTCCGCGAGCCTCCGCGTTACGTCTGTGAGCCTCCGCGAAATAAAATAACCCGGAGTTCCACAGAGTTGCACCCGCCCTGGCTCAAATCGAAGATTCGACGTAGTCAATCCCGAAATCCCGAACAAGCCCTTAGAGGCTTTGCGTCTTCTATTCCTCTTTTTTTCCTTCCGATCTGCTTTGGCATCCCTTTTTTATCTGAACCCAAATTTCTGGCACGGTTTTAGGCTTGTAATGGATCAGGAGCAAATCCACCTGACTATGATGAAGTTCCTCCTCCAATCAAAGTCCCGAAAGCTACATGCACTGAAAAAATCCAATTTCTGGCTGTGGCAATTCGCGCAGTATATATTGTTTCAAGTGTTTCAGCTGCCCGGAAGCTTATTGCGACCGGGCAGTTTTTTTTATTTTTGACCAATAGTCCGCCTAAAGTGTCCATACCCTGCCTCAGACCGACCACTTTCTAAATGCAAATGTTAAAACTAAAAATAGGTTTTCACATCCGCTCCCGAATCCAAACCAAACTTCTATCTTTGGTCGCGTTTTTTCAGACAGATTAAACGCTAACTTTACGGGTCTCAAAAACTTATCCCATGACGCGAATCCTCCTACTACTCTTGTTGTCATTGGCGCCTATTGCCGTCTTTGCTCAACAACTCTCCCTGTTTACCCAATATCGGGAAAACGCCACCCTGATCAATCCTGCTGCCATCGAAGGTGATTACTTCGCCTATGGCCAGAATATGACTTTCGGCGTTTCCTACCGGGCGCAATGGGTTGGGTTGGCAAACGGCCCGCGCACCCAAACCCTTCGGGGTTCTTATTTGAATACGGATTATTCCGGCGTCACCTTGATGGCTGGCGGCCACCTGATCAACGACCAAACCGGCCCGACCGGTTTCACAGGCGTTTACGGGCGCATTGGCGGCGTTGTCAGCGGCGATCCGGAATACAGCGGCCTTTCCATTGCGCTCAGCGCAGGTTTGGTTCAGTACCGGGTGGATGCTTCAAAAATCCGCCTGCGCGATCCCAACGACGTGATCGGCGAACAAGACCAGTCGCAACTCTTTCCCGATGTTGGCCTCGGCGTTTACTACTACCAAATGGTTGGCGACGGGGATTTCTTCTACACGGGCGTATCCGTGCCACAAGTCATTGGCCTCGACCTTACGTTCCAGGACGAAAACGGAGAGTTTTACACCAAACGCGTGCAACACTTCTATGGTCTCCTGGGCTTTTACAAGTTTTTCGACAACGACAGTTTCCTCGAACCTTCCGTTTGGGTGAAATACGCGCCCAACGCACCCATCAACGCGGATATTAACCTGCGCTACCAGATGCCAAGCAGCTTTTGGATTGGTACGGGGGTCTCCACCGGAGGAAACTTCCACATGGATGCAGGCGTCATCATCGGCCAAAACACCTTTGATAATACCATCCGCATCGGTTATGGTTTCGACTACTCCTTCAGTTCTTTTGGCCCAACTGCCGGAAGCACACACGAAATCAACCTCACTTTTTCATTTGAAAAATAGAAGTTCTACCTTCGCAGCCATGCGTTGCAAGGAGACTTCGTTATTTGGATCTTGTATCTGAACTGACGTAGAATGTCTCATGAATAAAACGAGCGTATCCTGCATCCCAAACTCATTCGGTTCCATGAAAAAAATTCTTGCCCTCTTGGTTTTTGGTATGACCCTTGGCGTTTCCGCCATTGCGCAGCCAACCATCAACTTTTCCACGGAGTCGCCCTGCAACGGGCAGAACTTCTGTATGGATGTGACTGTAGAAGATTTTACGGACATTAAGTCCATGAAGTTCACCATTCAGTATGATCCTTCCGTTTTGCAAAACCCGACCATCAGCGGCATTGGTTTGCCTGGTATGACGGTAGGGGGTGATTTTATTTTTGACATAGGCGGATTCATCCACGTTGACTGGGAAAGTTCGCCTTGTAGTTCCCCCACACCGGGTGTAGATCTGCCTGACGGCAACCTGATTTTCCAGATTTGCTTCACCGCGATGGGAACCTACGCCCAAACAGCCGAGGTCTGCATAGCCGGCCTTCCGGTGCCGGAAGTATACCGGGAAGGAACCGGGTGTAATAATATTGGCTTGCTCAGTACCTGCGGGTTGGTGTCGGTTTGCGTCCGACCGGTGGAATTGCTCATTTCGAGTACATCCGGCCAGGAAGGCGACTTGGTTTGTGTGGATTTCCGGGTCACCGGGTTTGATGCCCTGCGCAGTATGCAGTATACCATCAACTGGAACGCTTCAGTGTTGAATTTTGAAAATGTCGTTGTGGGAAGTGTGCCCAACTTAAGTGTATCCAGCAGTTTTGGCGCACCTCCCGATCTTCCGGAAGGAACCGCTACGTTTACCTGGTCTTATCCGCTTCCCGATCAACCCGGGATTACTTTACAAGACAGCTTCCTCTTTTTCCAGATGTGTTTCCGGGTTGTTGGGAACTGCGAAGAATCCACGCTCATCGAAATTTCCGATGCGCCGACTATGATCGAAGTCACCAACGACATCGTTGCCGGAACGAACATCACTTTCCTGCCGCACGTAGGAACAGTAACAGTCGGCGATTGCGACCCAACTGGTCTTCAATTGAGCGCCAACTGTGGTAGTCCGGTGAATTTGAACGACAATATTTGCGTGCAGGTCATTGCTGGCGGCAACTTCAACAACATCTCGGATTTTGCCTACCTCATGCAATGGAACGCCAGTATCCTTGAATATACCGGGGTGCAAGCATTTAACCCGCTGATCAGCAATTTCAACATTAGTGATTTCAATATATCGCAGGCAGACAACGGCGTCCTCGGGGTGAACTGGGAATCAACGCCCTTCCCCAACGAAAACCTACCCGCGGGCACCGTCATGTACGAAGTATGTTTCTCCGTTATCGGCCTTGGCGGCAACAGCCCGTTCAATTTTACCGGCCCGACCAATATACAGATCGGCAACGGCCCCGATATCGGCATCAACCCAACCAACTGCGAAGTGCAAGTGATCCAGCCGGCGGGCGTCGTCATGAACCTCTCCAACGCAGAAGCGATACCGGGCGATGTAGCTTGTGTAGAGGTGAGTGTCTCCAATTTTGAGGAAATCCTCAGTTACCAGTTCTCCATGGCCTGGGATCCAAGCCACATGGGGTCTGTGGTCGTCAACAACATCGCGCTTCCTGAGGCGGATATGAGCAACTTTACCATTGCAGAAGCTGCCGGTTTGTTGTTTTTTACCTGGAATCCTTCCACCGATTATACCTTAGTGGATGGCACGGTGATTTTTGAACTCTGCTTCACCATGCTCAGCCAACCCAATGTTTGCGATGACCTGATGCTCGTTAACCTCCCGTTGGTTGCGGAGGCCATCAGCACCACGTCCAATGGCGAAAATATCGGCGTCACGAGCAACGTTGCTGAAGTTTGTACCCTCTTCCCCGAAGGCTACGGCCTCATCGTGGAAGCGGCGGAAGGCGACCGTTTAGATACAGCCTGCGTGGCTTTTTCGGTGACCTCCTTTGACGGCATTACCAATACCAGCTTTGAAATTAGCTGGGATCCAAGCTCCTTGCAATATGCCAGTGTTCAGTTGGCGAATACCTGGCCCGGGCTGGCCCTTGTTAACTTTGACCTGACGAATACGGGAGTAGGATCAATAGGGGTAACCTGGCAAAATGCGGCAGGCGCAAACATCGGCGCAGTAAACGATACCACCATCGTATTTGAAGTATGTTATGAGTTGATCGGAACGCCCGGCGAATGTTTCCCGGTAGAAATTTCCGAAACGCCTACGCCGGTTGTTCAAACATTGAACGGTCCGGGTAGCCTACTGGCTACCGATGGAGAAATGTGCATTAAAGACCGCCTGATTATAGAAAGTGTGACGATTACCCCGGCAAGTTGCGCAGGTACTTGTGATGGCGCCATCGTACTGGTGGTTACCGGTGGAGAAGGCCCCTTGGGAACAACCTGGACACAAGGTGCTTTTACGCAGTTCACGCCACTATTAGTTGGTGACCTTTGTGCCACCGTGACTGCCGGAGATACCCTGTTTGTAAAACTCTTTGATCAGGGAAATCCTGCGCTCATTTTGGATACCTTCTTTATAATTCCGCTTGCGCCCAATCAGCCGATAGCAAACGCTGGCGTGGATCGGGTTTCCGGATGTGGTGCTACTACGGGGGTTGTCGTTACCGGAACAGGCTCTTCAGGGCTTGGATTCACCTTCTCCTGGAAAACCATACAGGGAGGACCTATCTCTGACCAACAGACAGCGGTATTGCCTGGCCCTGGGATGTATACGTATTGTGTAACTAAAAATAATACTTGTACGGTTTGCGATACGATAGAAGTGCTTCAACCTCAAGCCCCTGTGGCCGATGCAGGCGCTGGCCAAACCCTGGATTGTACGAACCTGACTGCCGCTCTGGATGGCTCTGCTTCTACGGCTACCGGGGTTACTTACCTTTGGACACCATTAAATGGAGGGGCAGTTACCAATGGCACACAAGCTGTAGCTACGGCCAATGCGCCAGGCTCTTACGAACTGGTGGTGAAATTTGTAGCCACCAACTGCGAAGCCAGAGATACGGTCGTCATTGAAGACGCGCAGGAACTGCCAAACGCCAATGTCGGCTCGGAACAACGCGAATTAGGTTGTACCGGCGCTGCTGTAACGCTCGATGGCTCTGCTTCAACCAATCCACCTGATCTCAACTTGACTTACCAATGGTTTGACCCCAATAACGTTGCATTGGCACCGGGCATTACCGCTGCCGCTACCGAGCTGGGTATCTACACTTTTATTGTAACGAATATAGACAATAGTTGCCGGGATACGGCCACGGTAGAACTGATTCCAAGCTTAGACTACCCACAGGTGGCTTTCAGCGGGGATTCCTCCATCACTTGTGATCGGCTGAGCGCCATTTTCACGGCTGCGCTTTCGCCGGATACTGTGTTGTACGATTTTAGTTGGACGGTGGTCTCCGGCGGGCCGATTGTGCCTGGAACCGAAACCACTTTGTCGCCGGAAGCAGTAGCGGGTGTTTACCAGATTTCCGTGACTAACCCGAACAACAGTTGCACGACCCTCGATACGTTTATTGTACAGTCGAATAATCAGCCGCCGATTGCGAATGCAGGCGAAGATTTTACGCTTTCCTGCAATAGTCCGTCCTATATCCTGACTGCAAACGGCTCCACGTTGGGAGATTCGATCAACATCATCTGGACAGGGCCGGCAGGCGACACGATTCCAGGCAATTCGTTGGAAGTCAGTCTGCCGGGTACGTATACGCTCGAAATTCTGAACACGAACACCGGTTGTTCGGCCACGGATGAAATGGTGCTTATGACAGATGGCAACCCTCCTCCAACGGTTACCATTGCAGATGCAGATGAAATCACTTGTACGAGTACTTTTGTTACCCTGACTTCAACGGTAACCCCTGCGGGAGGTACCTATGAATACCTTTGGTCTGTTCAGGGTACAGGCAACATCATAGGCGCAACCGACGCAGCTGTCACCCAGGTGAATCAAGCCGGCATCTACTTAGTCTCGGTAACCGATACTAATAATGGTTGTGCGGTAACTGAACAGGTTGTCGTCGTAGTGGATACAATTGCGCCGGGGGCAGTCGCAGCCAATTTAACCCCGGCGTTGGTCATTACCTGCGCAACGCCATCCGTCACCTTAGGCGGAGACGGCACCGCGGTTGGCCCGGATTACACCTACCAGTGGACGACCGTGGTCGGCTCCGGCGCTACGGTGCCCAGTCCGAATAATATTTTTACCGCTGAGGCAACATCAGGTGGTTCTTACATTCTGACTGTACGCGATATAACCAATGGTTGTCTGGCAAGAGATACAGCGATCGTGACTGCTGATACTGCCAGTGCGGTGATTCCGGATGTGATGGCTGAAAAAATCACCTGCGTTGTGGCATCGGTGACGCTGGATGCTTCCGCGACGTTGCCGAATACCGGAATCACAATCCTGTGGACAGGTACGAACGGCGCGCCAAGTCCGGCGGATCAATTGATCACAACGGCGACCGTGGCCGGTACCTATACGCTTACGGTGCGCAACAATGCAAATGGTTGCGAAACCAACAAGGATGTAGAAGTTGGTGCTAACCTGACACCCCCGGACATTTCTTTTGTAACGCCGCCGCTGTTCTCCTGCGCCTTCCCTTCGGTTGTTGTGGACGCTTCAGCGACCGGCCAGGCTACCAGCTTTTCTTCGATTACCTGGACTGCCATAGATGGCGGAACGATTACGCCACCGAGCGGCGCACTGATTATCACGGTGAATGCTCCCGGTACCTATGAGCTGACGGTGGTTCGGGACGACAATGGTTGCACCGCCACGGAATCCATAGAGGTCTTGCCAGCAAATGACACGCCGGTCGCGGATGCAGGCCCAGATTTTACCATTGGGTGCGGTGAAATGACCATATTGGATGGCTCGGGCTCAACCACTGGCACTTACCAGTGGTCGAACATCAGTGGGGGCGTCACGCCTACCCCGGCAAACGCCCAAAATCCGGCTATTGATGCGCCGGGCACCTATCGGTTGCTGGTCACCAACCCGCTGAACAATTGTATGGATGCAGATACCGTGGTGGTTACCCTCAACAACAGCTTGGGGAATGCCAACGCTGGCCCTGACCAGGATCTTTGTGGTGATTTGACTACCCTGACCGCTAACCTACCCACAGGAACAACCGGTTTGTGGACTAGCGTATCCAGCGCCGTGATTGCAACGCCGGATCAGGGAACAACTGAAGTCAGTAACCTGCGCAATGGCACCACGACTTTCGTCTGGACGCTTTCTGCACCGGGATGCGCCAATTACAGCGCCGATACGGTCGTGGTCGTCTCGTCGGGGAAACCGGTGGCTAATAATGACGCGCTCAACATTAGCGCTGATATGCGCAGCGGGTCAATCAACGTAACTTCCAATGACATCCTCACGGGCATCACGAACTTTGAAACGACCCTGTTGGGCAATCCTGCTTTCGGTATGATAGACAGTTTTGTAAACAATACCCTGTTTTTTAGCGTGGGTATTGGTGCAGAAGGCGCTACCGAGCTGGCTTACCAGATTTGCAACCTCGATTGTCCGGGCCAATGCGATACTGCCCTTATTATCATCAATGTTGCAAATGACGGGAGAGAACCTGAGCTTCCGAACACCATCACCCCCAACGGCGATGGATTGAATGAAGCGCTGGTCTTTGACATCCTGTTGAGCAACCCGGCAGAAGAATTTCCGAACAACGAATTGATCGTTTTCAACCGTTGGGGAGACATCGTATATCAATCCAAACCTTATGCGAATAACTGGCAGGGCACCAACAATGATGGAAAAGAGTTGCCACACGGTACCTATTACTACATTCTGAGGTTGGATATTGGTAACCGGGATATCATTCGAGGAGATGTGACCATTGTGAAATAATATTGTCCCGGCACTTAAGGAACGCCGAAATAATAACTTCCCGATTTGGGCGGTGGCTTTTGGCTACGCCGAACTTGCGTTTCCCACCGGACTTCCCGCAATTGCTTTCAGTCGGCGCAATTGCCTTCGTCGGTCACGTAGCTTTGGCTACGCTCCCTTCTTGCGCCTTGTCCGCTGGAAAAATCCCCACGCCGAAAACGCGAACTTATTATTGCGATGTTCCTAAAGGAAATAACCGTTCTTTATTAAAGACGCGCCCCCGATTCCTCGGGGGCGCGTTTTGTGTTTATAAAAATAAGATTACCTTTGCAAAGCAAACTATCTCTTCCCCGCTCTGCGTTTCCATGCAAGGCTGCTATATTTCGCCTGCCGATCCGGCGCGTCGCCCTTCAAATACGATAAAAATCAATAATTATGCGGGTAAAGCTTTTACTCTTGCTCTGCGTGTTAGGCTGCTCTATGCGCCTGTACAGCCAGATTGACGTCCAAATTACCATCAACAGCGGCGTGGCCACCACGACCTGTGACGACCTGTTCAGTGGGCCTGATCCTCTTTGGCAAGTGAACATCAATAACGAAGGCTGGCAAACCTACCCACAGGAAGCCTTTTGTTTCAACAGCTTACCCAATTTGCAATACACGGCCTCCTATTCCTGCCCAGCCGATGTACCTGCACAAATAACGGTGTGTTTCCGGGCATTTGAGAACGACGGGTTGTTTTCGATATTTTGCCAGATTGACGCCGCTTGCAGCGAAACCATCTGCCAGGATTTCCCCTTCCCCGCTCCCGGTGCCAGCGCCAGCCATACGCTGGCTTTGGCACCCGGCCTCAGTTCGGGAGGCGAGGTGAATTTTACCATCAACAGCACCAACCAGGGCGTTGCAACGAATGACCTGCTTTGCAATGCAACAGACCTCGGCGTGCTCACTTTTGGAGACACGATAGGCAACGCAAACCTGGGGCAGTTTAGCAACTACTGCGCCACCAACGCCAATGAACCCAACCCCGGAAACCAGGGATTTTTTGTGAACGATGTAGGCGTATGGTTTCGTTTTCAAACCGGCCCCAACCCAGGAACCCTGATTTTGCTGGATGTTTTAAGCGATCCGGAAGCGACGGGCGACCCCATTGAATTACAGGCTGCTGCCTATTTGTCGTCAAATGAAACCTGTAACGGAACGATGACCTTAGTTTCTGAGAGTGCGTTTTTAGATTATGTGCCCGGAAATGACCTTCAATTCCGACTAATCTGCCCTCAGCCCAACCGCACCTATTTCGTGTTGGTGGACGGCAACGGGATGAACGACCCCGATTTGTTACAAGGGGTGTTTGGTATCGCGGTAAGCTCCCTGGACGTACAGGAAGGCGGAAACCTGCGCTGCCAGTTTGAAGACCTTGGCCCCATACCCCCTGATGGTTCGGTAAGCACCAATGGCCCGCGTTCCAATTATTGCGCAACTGCATTGGGCGATCCGTTCATCGCGGCTTTCATCAGCCAGCATTCGATCTGGTTCCGTTTTGTTGCACCGCCTTCCGGGCACGTGGTTATTCAGGGGATCAGCGACCCCACGGTTGACCCTTTGGGGGTTCAAATTGCCGTTTACCGCTCCCTGAACAACAGTTGCAACGGATTTTTTAGCCACGTTGCCAGCCAGTACAGCGACATTGACCTCGATGAGCAATTGGAATTGAGTTGTTTGTTTCCCGGCACGCCTTATTGGATCCTCATAGATGGCGATGGGGGCAACGGTCAGGGCGTTTTTTCTTTGAACGTGTACGATGCCGGAGACATCACTCCGGTGACTATGTTGGATACCACGCTTTGCGCCGGACAAAGCCTCCAGGTTGGGAATTCGCTGTACAATGTCAGCGGTATTTATAACGACACCCTCCAGGTTTTTGCCGGTTGCGACAGCATCATCATTGCTAATATAACGGTGTTGCCGCCCATAGATGTCACCGTCGTACAGACGATGTTGGCAATCGGGGAAGGCAACAACAATGGCGCGGCTACGGTTAGCGCAACCGGGGGCGCCGGGAATTTTACCTACGCCTGGTGCAGCGGCGAAACTGACGCGCAGGCCTTAGCGCTGACGGGCGGCGTCAATTGTTGCGTAACCGTCACCGACGCCGCAGGATGTGAGGTGGAGCATTGTTTTGAAGTGGATTTTACAACACAAATTATTCCTACTATTGCCAACGATACGGTCGCCTGTCATGGGAATACGAATGGCGAATTAGTCTTTTCTGCGATCAATGGTTTTCCTCCTTATCAATATACCTGGCAAAATCAGAACAACACCATCAACGGTTCCGGCACGATATTGGCAGCCGGCGATGAAATTGCCATCCCCAACCTGCCTGCCGGCACGTATACCTTTATGGTCTTTGACGCTTTTTATGATACGACCTTCACCGCTTTGGTGTTAGAACCGGATCCTTTGGTGATTGATATTTTGAATATTGCCGATGCGTCGTGTTTCGGCTTTTGCGACGGCGGATTACAAGTAGAAATTGCCGGGGGTACCGGCGCTTACCAGTTGAGCTGGTCAGGGTCTCTTCCTCCTGTAACCAATCCCGGCCAACTTTGTGTGGGCAATTATCGCCTGACGGTGACGGATGCCAACGCCTGTATAAGTACGCTGGAAGTGAATGTGGGGCAACCGGCGGAGTTCATTGCAAACGCTGCGCTGGTGAATCCGGTTTCCTGTTTTGGCGGCAGCGATGGCCGGGTAACGGTTGTCACCAATGGTGCGCCGGCACAATACATCTGGAGCAACGGACAGAATAGCGCTAATGTAGGTGGACTGACCACAGGCTTTTACGATGTTACGGTGGTGAACAGCGATGGTTGCGAGGACTATTCGAGCATACAGGTGCCACAACCCAATCAGCCGCTGCTCGCAACGATCGAAGTGCTCAAACCCATCAGTTGTTTTGGCGAAAGCGACGGTACCTTGCAAACAACGGTCAGCGGGGACGCCCTTTCTTTGAGCTACAACTGGAGCAATGGCGCGGCCACGCAGGCAGCAACCGGCCTGGCAACAGGAACCTATTCCGTTACGGCAACCAATGAGAAAGGCTGTACGGCGTCCAATACCTTCCAACTATCGGAACCTTCGGATATTACAGCTTCGTTGAGCGTCAAAAACCTCAACTGTCTGGACGGGCCTTCAGATGGCATTATCTTCATTGATGCGGTTAGTGGGGGCACACCGGATTACCGGTTTTCAGTAGACGGGGTTGTTTTTACCAGCATTCCCGAACTGCGCAACCTGCCTCCTGCAACCTATGAAGTGGTCGTTGCGGATGCGTCCGGGTGCGAAAAAAGCTACCCGGCAACCATTATGGGGCCGCCAGTGTTGAATGTTACGGTAGGGGAAGATATTTTGATTCCGCTTGGTGCAACCGTTGAATTGACAGCGCTCGCAAACAGCGTCAACATTACCTATTCCTGGTCGCCCGGTGATACCTCCGGTGTGAAAAATACCCCTTCTATTCGCGTGACGCCGCTGGAGTCTACCTTGTACAATGTGCAAATCATGGACACCACGACCTTCTGCAAAGCGGCCGACAACATTTTTGTAACAGTAAGCAAAGAGCGCAAGGTGTTCATTCCCAATGCCATTACGCCGGATGGAGACGGCATCAATGATGGGCTGATGATTTTTGGCGGATTGGGCATCCGAGCCGTGAAAAGTTTTCGGATTTTTACCCGAACGGGAAGTTTGGTCTTTGAGGAAATTGGCTTTCAGCCCAATGATCCTGCTTATTCCTGGTTCGGAGATTTTAATGACCAGCCTTTGAATAGCGGCGTTTATGTCTATCTGGCAGAGATCGAATTTTTGGACGGCCTTACGGAAGTTTTTAAAGGCGACGTAATCCTGCTTCGATAATCCGTAAGAATTATTTTTTCACCATAAAACTCTAATCATGGCCATTGTAAAAGTCATTGAAGTGATTGCTTCCTCAGAAAAAAGCATCGAAGATGCGATTCAAAATGCGGTTTCGGAAGTGTCAAAAAGCATCCGCAACATTGATTCCGTTTATGTGAAGGACATCAAGGCACACGTAAAAGATGGGAAAATCACTACATACGGCGTGATTTGCAACCTCTCTTTCCGGGTTGACAATGTAGACTAAGGAACATCGCAATAATAAGTTCGCGTTTTCGGCGTGGGGATTTTTCCAGCGGACAAGGCGCAAGAAGGGAGCGTAGCCAAAGCTACGTGACCGACGAAGGCAATTGCGCCGACTGAAAGCAATTGCGGGAAGTCCGGTGGGAAACGCAAGTTCGGCGTAGCCAAAAGCCACCGCCCAAATCGGGAAGTTATTATTTCGGCGTTCCTAAGCGTTTTGTTTTCAAGAGGCTGTGTAAAAAGGCAGCCTCCTGAAATTCTTTTTTCTCATCAAGACCGGGTAATGAAATGTTCTAAGCTCTCAATGCGGAAAGCCTGCTCGTTGATGAAAGCCGACACGATGTCCCCGATGCTCAATACGCCGATGACATGGTCGCCTTCTTTTACCGGCAAGTGTCGGAACCGCTTTTCAGACATCAGCTTCAGACAATCCTCTATGGTATGCTGGCGGGAAACAAAAAACGGGTTGCTGGACATGACCTCCGAAATAGGGGTGCTTTTAGCTTTCCGACCCTTAATAATGCCCTTTCTGGCGTAATCACGTTCTGAAAACACACCTACCAATACTTCACCTTCCATGACCAGCACAGCGCCAGTATTGCAGGTCTCCATCACCTCCAGCGCTTCGATTACCATTTGATCCGGGCGCACGGCGTAGACTTTATTGATTTTTTTATGGGAAAGCAGTTGATTTACAGTAAGCATAATTGAAACGTGGTTTTAAGTTAGGACTTCGATTGTAATTGCCTAAAAATATTGTTTATGTTTTGAATTATACAAAATTTTGATCTTGTTTTTTGTTTAAATCAGAAATAGTCTCCTTTTTCCAGTACCCGCTGCATCAACCAGTCTTTTTCAGCCAGCAGTTCTGTTTCCAGAATTTCCTGCCGCAATTGTTGCCGGGCCTCCACTTTGCCGGGCGGTAACATGATGAGTTTGTGCACAAAACGAATGGTATTGAGGTAGGCCGTTTGTTGTTGCTCGCCGATTTGGCGTTTGCGCCGCAGGTAGGTATGCAGGCTCCGATACGGTTGATTTGGGCGAAATTGGACAAATTACCTGCCAACAACCCTGTATGACCTATCTCGGTATTGACTATTGCGCGCCCGGATTGTACCAGGTTCAGACGACTCCGTGTGAAATCCACCGCTTTACCATCGGGGAAGACCTGACTATACCGACTGTAACCCTGCCATCGGTAACACTATGCGAAGGAGAATGCTACACGTTTTATGGGCAGGAATACTGCGTTTCAGCACTTATTATTCAGGAAGATAACTGCACCAATTTTGTTCAGGAAATCATCGTGAATCCGCCAACGATTGCTCAGGCAGGCTTGATTGGGAATATGTCCTGTGGGGCAACCTGCATTGATTATCTGGGGAGTACTTATTGCGACCCCGGTCAGTATGTGGATACGGGCGCCTGCGTGTTGACGTATTTTGAAATCGGCTTTGTCCGCGATACGCAGCAACTCGGGCAGATCGGCACAATCAGTTGTCTGCAACCCTGCGTTTCCTTTTTGCAGGATTTGTATTGTACCCCGGGGAATTACACCGTTGAAGATTTCTGCACGGTCTTCCGGTTCAGCGTCGGCGGAAATCAAGCTGCACCGGGATACAACAATCCCACGCTGCATTGTTTGCCGGACAACCATCAATACACGGTCAGTTTTACGATCACCGGCACGCCGCCCTACAAAGTGAACGGGGAAAATATTTCCGGGTCGCATTTCATCTCATCCCCGTATGCCAACGGCGCTCCGTACGCCTTTGTCATTGAGCAGGTCAACAACGGCTGCCAAACGGTCGTCAATGGTGCGCACGACTGTTCTTCTATGTGCGGCGGCGACCCGGGGGCTATGTTCCCTCAAGGATTGGACGTTTGTATCGGATCAACAGCCCATGCATTGCCTGCAACCCCGCCGCAACCCGCGCCGAGCCAGGTGGTGCGCTATCTCCTGCATACCCTGCCAGGGACGACGCCCGGAACCATCCTTGCTGAAAAAACAGACGGTATTTTCAACTTTGATCCGGCCACGATGGTCGCGGAAGCAACGTATTACCTTTCTTGCGGGGTTGGTACGCTTGCCGCCAACGGGGCATTAGATTTTAACAACCTGTGTACCCGGATAGCACCCGGACAGCCGGTCGGTTTCTATACACCGCCCCGGTTTGTCGAAATCCTGGCAGTAAATCCGACCTGCTACGGCACCGAAGATGGCACACTGAACGTGCTGCTTGCCGACGGGAACCCGCCCCTGACCTACACGCTCAACGGCGGCTCGTTCGGCAGCAATACGCTTTTCGGAGGATTGACGGCCGGTGCCTACGACCTTGCCCTGCGCGACGTTTATGGCTGCCAGGCCAATACCTCGCTAATCCTGACAGAACCGGATTCCGTTTGGCTGAGCCTGGGGTCGGATCGGGAAGGTAATCGCGGGGAAACGGTTTTACTTCAACCGCAAACGAACATGGCCGACCCTGTTTTTGCTTGGTTCAACAACCAAAACGCTGCTACGCACCAGGGTCCCGACTGGTTGGTGCAGCCAGCCTTGACAACGTTGTACCACTGTGTAGCGCAGGATGCAAACGGCTGTGCCGCCAACGCCAGTGTGTTGCTCACCATAAAATCGAGCAGCGTTTATTACCCCAACGTGCTGTCGCGGAGCAGCCAGGAGCCAGCCAACCGGAATTTTACACTGTTTGCCAGGGAGGGCTATATTCAGCAAATCAATAGCCTAAAGATATTTAACCGGTGGGGCGGGCTGGTTTTTCAGCGCAATTTTTTCTCTCCGAACCTGCCCGAATTGGGATGGAACGGTGCTGTTGGTGTCCAGTCGGTCAATTCCGGCGTCTTCGTTTTTGTGGCAGAAGTGTTGTTGTTTGACGGAACGGTAGAGGTGATTAAGGGGGATGTAACGGGGTTGTAGGCGCAGAAAACTTTCTGCCCCTACAACCCAGTTATATCTTTAACGTCTGCCGGATATATCTCGAATATTTCCGTCGGTAGACCTTATAAATGCGTTTGAGGTGTTGGTAGCTGTATTGTGAAGAATGGTGCAGGTCGTCGGTCGGGGTGTGAAGAAAGCCCTGTTGTTTCATCCAGTCGTCGTTGTAGACTTTGCCGAGGTAGCGGCTGCCGTGGTCGGGCATGAGGACGACGACAAGGTCTTCGGGGGTCAGGTGTTTACGGAGTTTAAACACGCCTTCCAAGGCTGCGCCGCTGGAATAGCCGAGCATCAGGCCTTCTTTGAGCGCCATCTGGCGGGCGCGGGCGGCGCTGTTGCGGTCGGTGACTTTTACAAAATCGTCAATTAGTTCGAAGGCCACGTTTTCGGGGATGATGGTTTTGCCGAGGCCCTCCACTTTCCAGGGGTAAATTTCCGATTGATCCAGCAAGCCGGTTTCCCAGTATTTTTTCAGCACCGAGCCATACGCGTCAATGCCGATGACGTGGATGTCCGGGTTTTGCTCCTTCAGGAAGCGCGCAGTGCCCGACAAGCTGCCGCCGGTGCCCACACAGCAAATGAAATGCGTGATTTTTCCTTCTGTTTCGCGCCAGATTTCCGGACCGGTGGTGTAATAATGCGCGTTGGAATTGTCGAGGTTGAAATTTTGACCGAGGTAGTAAGAATTTGGAATGTCCTGCGCTAACTGTTCTGCCCTGGAATAGTAGGAGCGGGGGTCATCTGCGGTAGCGTCTGCCGGGCAAACCACCACTTCGGCACCCATTGAGCGGAGCAGCGACAGCTTTTCCTGGGAGGCTTTGCTGGTCACCGTCAGCACGCATTTGTAGCCCTTCATGCTGCAAATCATGGCTAAGCTAAAGCCGGTATTGCCCGAGGTGGCTTCGATGATCGTATCGCCTGGATGAAGCTTTCCTTCTTTTTCTGCCTGATCAACCATGTAAAGTGCAATTCGGTCTTTTGCAGAATGACCGGGGTTGTAGGCTTCGATTTTTCCGAGGATGGTGCCGGGAATATCCTTACATACTCGGTCAAGCCGGATCAGTGGCGTGTTGCCAATAGTTGCCAGTACGCTTTCGTAGATCATAGTTGTTTCCTTGTTTGCCTGATTAAGAACCGACTGACTTAGGAAGTTTTCGGGTACAATAATACCCGGGCTGCTTGCCGGGCAAAGTTTTCCGGATGCAAATTATACACATCATTCTGGTTTTCCTTTGTATGAAGGCTATTTTTCGACAGAAGGTTGAATGGATGTCGAAAATAGATACAAAATTCTTATCTTCAATTTTACTGCCCCCCCTTTACGCAGTCATAAGACTATAAAAATAAAAACCCAGGCAACCCTTTGCCGGCTATTTACACCATCTTATCAAAATGCAGTATTTAACGTGTCGGAACAAGAACTGGTCGAACAATGTCTGAACGGGAAACGAAGCGCGTGGCAGGAGCTGTACGAACGATACAAAACGCCCCTGTTCCGCTTATGCCTGCGCTATGCTGCCAGCCGTCAGGAAGCGGAAGACTGGTTGCAGGACGCATTCGTTCAGGCTTTTGCCGACCTCCCCCAATATCGGGGCGGCGGCCCTTTGGGTGCCTGGTTGCGGAAAGTTGCGCTGAACACGGCGCTGCAAAACCTGCGCAAAAAGAAAGCATTTTTTACAGACACGGATATTGCAACTTTTTCAGATACCCGGGAAGCGGAAGACGTTCATATTCTTGCAGACATTGATGCGCAACGGCTCATCGCACTGATGCAAAAATTGCCGGATGGCTACCGGACGGTTTTTAACCTGTATGTCATCGAAGGGTATACGCACGAAGAAATTGCCGGGTTGCTGGGCATACAATCCGGCACCTCGAAATCACAGCTGTCTAAAGCGAAAGCGATGATGCGAAACCTGCTTACGTCCTCAGCCCTCCAGCCCCCGAAGGGTGAGCTGGCGACGTATTCAACGAGCAGCCAATAACCAATGAGAAGGTTGAAGGAAAAAGGTTAAAGTGTAAAGGTTAAAGGATAAAGTTTAAAACGCTCAACGAACAACTTCTGCCATGGATGCATTTCGACAAGATGAATTTTGGGAAAACCGCCTGGGGCAAACCATCCGGGATGCCGAGTCGGATCCGGAGGCGCAAGCCTGGGATACGCCTTCGGAGTCCGTTTGGGAAGGGGTTTCCGGTGCGCTGGAAGAAAAACGGCGGCGATTGCCCCTGCTGTTGTGGTGGGGAAGCCTGGCGGCAGTCGTGTTGTTGACGTTGGGTGGACTCTTGCTGGTGCTGGAAAATAAAGCGCCCGTACCGCATCCGCAGGCCGAAAAAGGAGAAGTAAAAATCCCGGGCAAAGGGTCTGTCAGTGGCCAGGCTGAAACCGAATCCACGATTTACCCGCCAGCACCTGCAAATTCGGAAACCCAATTACAACGCCGTCTTTTCCCCCGACACGCATTAGTGCAATTTGAAAAATTGATTGATAACCAATCTAATACGAATATTGATCAAAGTATTGCTTCACCTAATTCATTGCAAACATTCCGAAATTCGGCCAATGACCCCACCGCACTTGCTTCGACTCAACAGGGCAAAAAGGCTATGGAAAACGAACCAATATCCACAAACTTTGAACCCGTAACGCCAATAGCCATGCTCGAAACGGCAATTGTTTCCCGCATACCGGAATCAATGCAGTTTTTAGCCATTCCCGTGAAACCTGTGGGTGCCAAAATTCAATGGTGGGCAGGCGTGCGCGGTGGCCCGGTTTATGCAGCCAATGCAGTACGAACCAACCAGCCGGGTGCCCTGCTTTTTCGGCAACAGGAAACTTCGCAGTGGTCGTCGGAACGAGGGCTGAACTTGAAAATGGTGCTGCCTTCGGGCTGGTACGCACAAGCAGGCCTGAGCCGGTACGACATTCGCCAGAGCGCTTCCCAGGTTTTTCGGCTGCGTTTTGAACGAGCGCGGGAGCAGCAATTGCCTTCCGGAGAATGGGAAAGCACGTTTGCGCTCAGCGTGCCGTCCTCTTACGGGGATTCAGAAGCAGAAATAGACTTGCGGCGCGACGACAGCAATGCGTTACAGGAAGGCCAGGTGCTGGTGGTAGAAACAGAAACCACCCAGTCGCTACAATACCTGAGTTACAGCATCGGGAGCGGATTTCTGAAATCTTCCGGACGCTGGATGTACGGCGCTGGCGCTGGTATTGCCCTGAATGTATTGCAAGAACGGGAATTTACCCTGACCGCACGATCGCGGCAAGCAGGTATCCGGCTGCCCGTAACCAGGATTCGCCGTTCTTTCAGTGAGGCAAGCAACAACACGACCGATTTGCAGGTGAGCGCGACGCTGGGTTACCGGATATCGCCACGCTGGATGGTAGGTCTCGAACCAACCCTGCGCCACAGCCTTAGTCCGGTTGTCCGGCATAGCGGGTTTGCCACAACGACCACTTCTGCTGGTCTTCAATTGAGTGTACACTATCTCTTATAACAATTTCATCACCAATCTTAAAATCAAGCTATTATGAAAAAGTTGTTTTGGATGCTGGCGATCGCGTTGCCGCTTGGCGCAATGATGATTTCCTGTGAAAAAGAATCCCTGCTGACAGACGAAGCGCTCATCGAAGAAATTGCTTTCTCTTCCAGCCGAACCAGCATTGATCCGGCGGCGCTGCCTTCAGAAATAACGGAACAATTGACGGGAGCGAATTTCGATACGTATGTGGAAACGGCTTTTTACCTGCGGGATCGCGGTTATGAAGTCAACTTGGGCAATGGCGAAAATCTGTTTTTTAATACCGAAAGCCAGCTCTTAGAGTTCCGCAGCACGGTGCGCCCAAATGGTCCTTTTGGCCCGAACGGCCCGCATGGCCTCTGCCACCGCCCCGGATTCGGACGCCCGGTGCGCATTGACGCCCTGCTTCCTGCCATCACTGATTACGTTGCGGCAAACTACCCGGATGGCGAAATTCTGCGCGCCATGACCCGCGGCGGCAATTTCTTCGTTCTCGTCAGTGGCCGCATTGTGCTGAGCTTTGACAGCGAAGGCAATTTCCTTGGGGAGCATTCTCCGTTTATCCACTGCGCCCGTCCTTGCCGCGAAGTGGTTGCTGCTGATGAATTGCCGGATGCCATTACCACATACATTTCCACCAATTTCCCGGATGCCACTTTCCGGTATGGCTGCGACCGCGATGGCCGCATTCATGTGTTGCTGCTTACTGCGGATGGTCGTGTGCTGCTGGTGTTCAGCGAAGATGGCACGTTGCTTTTTCAAAGAGGATAAGGTCTGCTTTAAACCCGGACACGCCCCTAAGTGAACCGACACAAATAGAACTGGTTATTTTTTGAGTAAACTAAAAAGTCAAGCCACCCGGAAGCTTAGAGCTTGTTTTGGAAATCCCGAACAAGCGCTTACTCCCGGATGGCTTTTTTATTGCCGGAAAGAGAAAGATCGGGAAAACCCGGCGCTATCTTTGTACTTTTGAGAATATCGTTCATCTTTGCGTAGAACGTATCGCCGAACGCTGTTCTGCGTGTTCATTGATTGCGCCGAACAGCGTTTGGCGGTACAATAAAAACCAATCACAACTTTATGGCCAACGTCATCAATCACAGCCTACTGACAGAATTTGATTCCAGCTTGTTTAAAGCGGGTAAACATTTCCGCCTTTATGAAAAACTCGGCAGCCATATTTTGGAAGTAGACGGGCAATGGGGGACCCTTTTTGCTGTTTGGGCGCCCAACGCCAAAGCGGTGTCTGTGGTCGGTAATTTTAATAACTGGGATCGAAAAGCACATCCATTGACTTCCCGCTGGGACAGTTCCGGGATTTGGGAAGGATTTATTCCCGGCGTTGGCAAAGGCGATTTGTACAAATACCATATCCTGGCACCCGATGGCCGCCATTTGCAAAAAGGCGACCCTTTTGCGCGTTTTTGGGAAATACCGCCCAATACGGCTTCTATTATTTGGGACGAAGACTATACCTGGCAAGATACCGACTGGATGAAAAAACGCGGCGCTCATACGGGTTTGGATGCGCCGTATTCTGTTTACGAAGTACACGCCGGCTCCTGGAAAAAAAATCACGGCGGCTCGCGTTCCCTCAGCTACCGCGAAATGGCCGACGAAATGGTCGCTTATGTAAAAGATACCGGGTTCACCCACATCGAATTCCTGCCGGTGATGGAACATCCGTACTTTCCTTCCTGGGGTTATCAGGTGACGGGGTATTTTGCGCCAAGCAGCCGTTACGGCTCGCCGCAGGATTTTATGTATCTGGTGGATAAGTTTCACCAGGCGGGCGTCGGGGTGCTGCTGGATTGGGTGCCTTCGCATTTCCCGACTGACGCGCACGGGCTTGCCGATTTTGACGGCACGCACCTGTACGACCACGCCGACCCGCGCAAGGGGTTTCACCCGGACTGGAAAAGCTGTATTTTCAATTACGATCGCCACGAAGTTCGCAGCTTTCTGATTTCCAATGCCTTGTTTTGGTTGGATCGCTACCATGCCGACGGCCTCCGGGTGGATGCAGTGGCTTCGATGCTCTACCTCGATTATAGCCGCAAGGAAGGCGAGTGGATTCCTAATATCCACGGGGGCAACGAAAATTTGGAGGCAACGAGCTTCCTGCGCGAATTCAACGAAACGGTTTATCGGGAATACCCGGATACGATTACCATTGCCGAAGAATCAACGGCCTGGACGGGGGTCTCCCGTCCGGTCTATAGCGGCGGATTGGGCTTCGGCCAAAAATGGATGATGGGCTGGATGCACGACACCCTGAACTATTTCAAAAACGACCCGATTCACCGCCGGTTCCACCACAATGCCATTACGTTCAGCTTGGTCTATGCCTTTACTGAAAACTTCATGTTGCCATTGTCGCACGACGAGGTGGTGCATGGAAAAGGTTCGCTGATCCAGCGGATGCCGGGCGATGAATGGCAGCGCTTCGCAAACCTGAGGCTGCTGTTTGGCTATATGTTCATGCATCCCGGTTCCAAACTGCTCTTTATGGGCGGCGAATTTGGCCAAACCAGCGAATGGAATATTGAACGCGGCTTAGAATGGTGGTTGCTTCAATTTGAACACCACAAGGGCATGCATGCCTGGATTAAAACGCTCAACCATTTTTATAAAGCGACCAAAGCCCTGCACGAGCGGCAATTTTCACCGGATGGTTTTGAATGGATCAACCACGGCGACCACCAAACGAGCGTGCTTTCTTTTCTCAGAAAAGGCAAAGACACGGAAAACCCGGTGGCTGTGATTTGCAATTTCACTCCGATGGTGCGCAAAGACTATAAACTTGGGGTGCCTTTTGGCGGCGGCTGGAAAGAAGTGCTGAACAGTGACAGTCGCGACTTCGGCGGCAGCGGGCAGCATTTTAATGAAAAGCTGAAAGCCACGGAGGAAAACTACGACGGCAAACCGTTTGTGCTAAGCCTGAATCTGCCTGCATTGGCAGTGATTGTGTTGGAACGCATTTCGCCAGGGAGCAAAAAAGCTGCTCCGAAAGCTGCTGCTGCAAAACCGGCACCGAAAGCAGCCATCAAGACGGATGCAGCGCCGAAGCGAAGCAAGGCTAAGGCTGGTTAGCTGACGTAAAAATTGGTTACTGCAATTTTCCGGCGTTCTTTTCAATCTTGCGCCAGGATGATTCGTCATTCATTGGAATGTATCGCCGTTCTTCGGTGAGGTAGTGCCAGTCCGGGCTTTTAGGTTTTCCAGAAGCGCAGCAACAAACCTTCTATCAGCAGGAAAATTAATACCAGAATCAGGCACAAGCGCCAGAGCACCAAGCCCTGGCTGCGCTCTTCAATGCTGGCGGTCAGCAGCGCGGCTTCATTGATGTCTATCACATTGACCTTGCCAGTGGAAAGGGTTTCCAGTTCATCGGTATTGTAATAGGCAAGGTCTGATTCTTTACGGTCAAAATTGAAGGCATAGCGGTGTAATACGGTATCCTGATTCAGGAAAAGGTCAAAAACGCCGGCGTCCTGCACCTGGCCGTTGATGCCCAATTGAACTTTTGTACCAGCGGTTCGCTGTTCCGGAATGAACTCGCCCTTAGTGCCTTTCAGTTTATAGACCAATTCTGCGCTTACGCCGAAATGGTTGGCACTCAGCACTTCGTCGCGACCAATGGTATAGGCAATGCGCTCCTCTGCGCCACCGGAAATGGCCATTTTGTAAACCATAGGGATAAACACTTCGCCGTTTTGCATCAAATTGCTGTACGCTTCGTCTAAAGGCGCGGCGCAAACGTAAAGCCGGCCCTGGTTGCTGCGGTATTTGGACAGAAAAGGCGTCCCGTCGCGATACGTGACCAGTTGTTCTTCGTTCCGGTTGGTAAACGCGCTGAATTTAAAATTGCCTTTGGTGGTCGGCAGACGCAGGTTGGTGCTTTTGTTTTCAAAGACGTCCCTGAAAATAAATTCATCCGTATTCACGGTTCCCACGATGCGTTCCTGTGCTTCGAAAGGAAGCAACTCATTGGCCGGAAAGGCCTGCAAAAAGGATTTATAGCTATTCAAATCGCTGTTTCGACCCGGAAAAACGAGGAGATTGCCTCCGTTTTTGACATAATTGGCCAGCTCGAACGCCAGGCCGGAAGAAACCACATTCAGGTTATTGAGCACAATCAGTTGGTATTTGCTGAATTGCGAATAATCTAAGCTGCGGCTTGTGGCGTTGGTCATTTTGAAATAGCCGGTTCCCGAAAAAGCTGCTTGGAGGTATCGGTTGGGTTGTGCTTCGTTGATGGCTAAAGCCAGGATGTTTTCTGGCACGAAAAAAGCGAAAAAATATTGATCGTCGAACTGAACAGGGTAGTCGGTGACGCTGAGCTCGGCTTCGTGCCAGCCGGTGCGCAACACGGTGATGCTCACCGTATCTGTGACAGAAGACCGGGCAGGAATATTCAGGGTGCCAACCGGTTTGTTTTGCCCTTCGTAGCGAATGGCCAACCGGATGTTTTCGACGGATTCGTTTGTCCAATTGTGTACTTTCACCAGCAGGCGGTTGGTTTGCCCCACCAATTGCACCGGTGCTTCAAACCAGGCGGTATCAATGCTCACGTTGCGTTCCTGAACGGCTTGAAGCGGCACTAAGTTGACACTCAACGTTGTATCGGTGTATTGTTTGAAGTCGGAAACGTTTTTCTGGAAATCGGAAATGAGGTAAGCCGCCCGGTTTTCGGTCGTGGCGGTTTGCAGGGTTTGTTGCTGTCGGAGGATAACTTTGCTCATTTCCTTTACAGCGGGCGTTGGCTTGATCTCGTCAATGAGAAGCAGCGCTTCTTCTTTGCCGATAAGGCGTTGGTGGCGCCCTTCAAAATCGTTGGTCAGGATTTGGAACTGATCTTCAACGGCATACGCACGCACGATTTCGCGGGCGCGCTCCTTGGCTTTTTCCTGCAAGGGCACGTCCTGACTCAAGGCATTCATACTGAATGAATTGTCCACAAAAATGCTCACTGCTTTGGCACCAGCTTTGACTTCCTCATCGCGCGGAATGAACGGTTGCGCAAATGCGAAGACTAAAAACGCCAGTGCCAGCAAACGCATGGCCAGCACCAGCAGGTTGCGCAGTTTGGATCGGGCGCTTTTTTCTTCTTTCACTTCTTTTAGAAAGCGCACATTGGTGAAGTAGACCTTCTTGAAGCGTCGGAAATAAAACAAATGGATGATGATGGGTATCGCCAGAGCTGCCAAGGCAAACAGGAACGTCGGGTAGAGGAATTGCATAAATCAAGTATCTTCTTTAAATCACCTTCTATAAACGCCATTTTGCAAAAGAAGATGCACTAAATGTTAAATTAAGGACACAAAAGTAGAAAAAGGGAAGTGACTTAAAGGACAATTACTCTTTTTTGTGCGATCCCATCTCCCGTCCAAATTTCCAGTATATACACCCCGGAAGGCAAGTCGCCCACATACAATTCCACCGTCGTATCAGGTACTGCCTGCTGCAGTGCCACCCTGCCCTGGCTATCGAATAGCCACAAAGTCGCATTTTGCAAAGCACTTTCCTGTGGCAGCGTTACGACGAGGGTTTTCGATGCGGGATTAGGGAATACCCTGATATTGAGCATTTTGTCGACTTCGCCTGCGGCGTTCGGATTGCCGGAAAGGCTGAACCGGTTGAAGAAATCCCAAATTTCCTGACTGGCGTTGATGTCGCGGTTGGTGTTGCCAAAGCCTGAATTGGTGCTGCCCGGCCAAGTATGCCCACCGTCAATCACTTTTAGCAACACGACTTCGCTTTGTTGGGCGCAAGGCTGGTAAATGCTGCGTTCTACCCGGGAGCCTTCGTTGATGACATCGGGCAGGAGGGTGGTTTCCGGAATCGCCGGGCAGGCGTTTTGTCCGGCCCAGTATTCCATGACAGCAGGGATAGATTTAATGCCCGTCGCACCATTGTAATTGACGATCAGGTCGGAGGTGCCGTGAATTTCCATAATGGGCACCGGTCGTTCGGGATTGCAATCGTTGAAAGTCTGCGTGGTCATACTGCCGGTCACCGATGCAATGGCGGCAATCCGGTGGCTCAGCTCGCAGGCTAAGCGGTAGCTCATAAAGCCGCCATTCGACATGCCACAGGCGTAGACACGGTCTAAGTTAATGGGGTATTTGATATTCAGGGTATCAATCAGTGCATTCAGAAAGCCGATGTCGTTGGTGCCTGATGAACTGAAGCCGACATTCCACGACAGGTTAATTCCATTGGGATAAACGGCAATAAACCCCCCGGCATCTGCAATTGCATTAAATCCCGTATAGTTCATGATGCCCTGCGCAGTTTGCGTGAAACCGTGCAAAACCAGCACAACGGGTGCCGGACTGCCTTGTGGCAACGTAGCAGGAACGTAGGTGAGGTAGTTGCGCTCAACGCCTTCGAACATAAAACTGTTGCTTAACTGGGCATGTAGCGCATGGCCCAATAGAAAGGTGCAGCAGCATAGCACGGTGAGTTGTTTCATGATTTCGAGTTGTATGGAACAGGAACTTTCATCAACCAATAGCAGGAGTAGGAAAAATTTCGTGAAAGGTAAGCAAAATCTGGCGATCTGCGAAGCGATATACCGTTGTTTCTGAGTTATCTAAAATTATTGAAAATCTGTTTGCAAGTTGCAAAAAATCGCCACATTTGCACCCTGCCAGTCTTGGGGGCAATTTTTTAAGTTACTGCTTTTTACAGCTTTAAACCTTGAAACGAGTTGTCAGAATTATAGACGCGATTCGATTTGCGTTATCTTTTATAGGCATTGCATTAGTCGTTTTTGACGACGGGTGGCATAGTGATGCCAGTGCGGCAGGCAATCTCTGGCTGCTATATGGCTTGCTTTTTTTGTTCATCTCCCTCACCATCGGCGCATCCCTGTTCTTTCGGTTTCGTTGCAGCCAACGATTGCGCAAAGGCGATTTTACGATGGCGCTCGCTTTCCTTTTTCTTGGCATCAAGGTCATTTCAGAAGGGCAGAATACGGTATTCCTGAGTGCAATCAGCACCATTTTTTCATTGATTTTTTTTCTGATTGAAATCTCCCGGCTCTCATTTTTCATGCAAAAACAGTCTTTTCGTCCGGCCAAGCTATTTGTTTTGAGTTTTATGTTGCTGATTATTGTCGGAACGATGTTGCTGATGCTGCCCGGCGCTACTGTATCGGGAATTTCTTTTGTAGATGCTTTATTTACAGCAACTTCGGCGGTAACGGTGACCGGGCTTGCCGTACTCGACACCGGTAAAATTTTTACCCTTTTTGGGCAATCGGTTATCCTGTTTCTGGTACAGGCGGGTGGTTTGGGGGTGATGACGTTCACCAGTTTTTTTGGCTTTTTCTTTAAAGGCAGATCCTCTATCCAGGAACAAATGCGCATCCAGGATATTACCAATGTCAACCTCGGAAGCGCACGCAATTTCATCATCCAAGTCGTGCTCTTTACCTTAATCGTAGAGGGGATCGGCGCTTTGCTCATTTTCCTGTCTATGCCGGTTAGTGCCCTGCATTCCATGTTTGGCCGAGTATTTTTTTCGGTTTTTCACTCAATATCCGCGTTTTGCAACGCAGGATTTTCCACCTTAAGCAACGGGCTTTACGAAATGCCATTCCGCTACAATTATTCCATACAGATGGTGGTGGCCTTGTTGCTCGTGACGGGCGGCTTAGGTTACGGAATTATCTTCAATGGATTCAACTACCTGTATTACAATCTAAAACGGTTTTTGGGGCATCTAATTTTTAAAAAAAATTACGAACGAAGAATCTGGCTGCTCAATTTGAACAGCATCATTGTCCTGAGAACTACGGCGATCCTCATTATTGTCGGCATGATTGGTTTTTTTGTGTTTGAATACAACGATGCCTTAGCCGAACACACGACCTGGTATGGCAAATTCGTCACGACTTTTTTTGGAAGCGTGACGCCGCGCACCGCCGGTTTCAATACGGTAAACATGGCGGCGCTCACTGTGCCAACCCTGATGATTTACCTCCTCCTGATGTGGATTGGCGCATCTCCGGGCTCTACGGGCGGCGGCATCAAAACCACTACATTTGCTATTGCTACGCTGAATATTTTCTCTATTGCAAGAAACAAAGACCGGCTGGAAATTAGGAACCGTGAAATTTCAAATTTATCGGTGCGGCGGGCGTTTGCGACGATAAGCCTCTCACTCATCGCAGTTGGCTTTTCCGTTTTTTTTGTCAGCTTTTTTGAACAGGATAAAGATTTGATGAGTATTGCTTTTGAGTGCTTTTCTGCATTTAGCACGGTGGGGTTAAGCACCGGAATTACCCCGGTGCTTGGCGTTGAAAGTAAGTATGTATTGGTCGTTACCATGTTTGCCGGAAGAGTAAGCACCTTAACGATTCTAATTGCCATACTCAGACAAGTCAGTAGCCTTCCTTACCGGTATCCGAAAGAGGATATCCTTATAAATTAAACAATAGACAATGGATATTAGACAATAGATATTAGATTTTGAGGGATGTTGTTCGATGCGTTTGTGATTCGAAAGCCTGATCTGTTCCATATCTAAAGTCTAAAGTCTAAAATCTAAAATCTAAACAAAAGACATGAAAGCCATCATATTCGGACTGGGCAATTTTGGAAGATCCCTTGCCATCAAACTCACCAACCTGAGGCACGAAGTCATCGGCGTTGACAGCCAGATAGACATGGTAGAAGATTTGAAAGACCACCTGACCATCGCAATTTGTCTGGACTCTACGGATGAACGGGCGGTGAGAAGCCTGCCTTTGCGCGATGTAGACGTTGCCATCGTTGCCATTGGCGAAAATGAGGGTGCCTCCATTCTCACCACGGCGCTGCTCAAAAAACTGAAAACCAAGCACATCATCGGCAGAGCCATTTCGCCTTTACATCAAACCGTGCTGGAGAGCATGGGCGTGTCGGAAATCGTACACCCCGAGGAAGATTCCGCCGAACGGTTGGCGATGAAGCTCAACCTGCATAAAATGATTGACTCCTTCGATTTGCCCGGCGATTATTCTATTATAGAAATAACGGTTCCGGATCATTTTGTCGGAAAATCCATTGCAGAAGTCCAACCCCGGCAACATTATCAGGTGAACATCATCACCGTCATCCGGAATATATCCAAGGTGAATATGATCGGAACCAAACACGAAGTGAGCGAAGTGATTGGCGTCCCTGAAGCGAACATGGTATTTCAGGACAAAGACATCCTGGTAATTTTTGGTGCCAACGACGACATCCAGAAATTAGTAGAAGATTAGCGGCGAGATATACCGGATGCGCTTTTTCATCGTTTATAGCAATTGATTATTTTTTTACAATAAAAATTAAGCATTTAAAGAATGAGAACTTTAACGATTGTTCTATCTATGGCAGGCATGACGCTTTGTGGAAGCCTGGCTGCGCAGGAATTGAATAACAAGTTGGATTCTGTTAGTTATAGTCTTGGGGTTCTGGTTGCCCAAAATCTGAAGCAACAGGGGCTTGAAGGGGTCAATACCACTTTGGTTGCAAAAGGGTTGGAGGACGCTTTGAAAAACAGTACCACTAAGGTTGATCCTGCCGGCGCCAACAAGCTTTTACAAGAGTACATGATGAAAGAACAAGCCAAAAAAGGCGAAAAAGCAATGGCAGAAGGCAAGCTGTTTTTGGAAGGAAATGCAAAACGACCAGGCGTAACGACTTTGCCCAGCGGCCTTCAATACGAAATCATAAAAGCCGGAACCGGCCCTAAACCGACCCAAACCGATAAGGTGACCGTTCATTACCACGGCACGCTACTCGATGGCAGCATATTTGACAGTTCGGTTAACCGTAACCAGCCCGCAACTTTTGGCGTTACGCAGGTAATTGCCGGCTGGACGGAAGCGCTGCAACTGATGCCCAAAGGTTCGAAGTGGAAACTTTTCATCCCTTCCAACCTTGCTTATGGCGAACGCGGCGGACCTGGCGGAAAAATCGGTCCTCATACCACCCTGATCTTTGAAGTGGAATTGTTGGAAATTACCCAGTAGTGTCTCTTTATAGCCCGATAGCTACGTTATGCGAAGGCCCAAAATTGGTCATTTACGCGAGTAAACTTCCACTTTTGGGCCTTCACATGTCTTGCGCTCGAACGCTAAAGAACAAACACCGACTAAATGGATAGACACTAATCAAGCAACATGAGTTTACAATAAAAAAGCCCCTGCGTTTTGCTACGCAGGGGCTTTTTTATGTATTAGACAGACACTAATTCACTTTTATAAAACGCTTCGTCAGCACAGTAGCGCCGTCCTGAACGTTCAGCATATAAACGCCTGCGCTCAGGTTCAACTCTGCCAGATTCAGCATCATCAGATTAGAACCTTCGCCAATGCGTTCAGTGAAGAGCTTTCTGCCATTCATATCCATAATGTGGAGCAGCGCGCCCGCCTGAAGGTTCGCTGGAATGATCACTTCCAGTTCGTTCACGACGGGGTTTGGACGGATCGCGAGTTCAATGCCGTTGTTGCTGTCGAACAGGTTAGCGGTTTCCGGGAATGCCAAACCATTTTCCTGTGCCGATAACTGTTCGTTCGTTTGAACCGGGCCGTCGTTGATCGGGCGCGATAAGGAGTTCGAGTTTAGGAACTGCACGTTGCAGAAATTAGCCGTTGTAGTAGCGCCATCCACATTGCTTTCCGTAATCAAACCGACGAGCATGCAGTCTGCCATTGGAATTTGAGACTGGAACAGCAATTGCCAGGATGTACCATTGGTAGAAATATAGCCTCTGAATACATCGCCTGTGCGGGTAACGCGCAGCCAGTTGCGGTTGAGGCGCGGTTTTGACTGGAATTGCATGGTGCCGCCGGTAACGCTGCGGGTAAACCAGTGTGCGTTTTGGCTGTTTTGAACCAACAGGGATACCTGCTTCGAATTGTTTGAAGCCGTTTCGCGGAAATTCAATCCGGCAAAGCCGAATCCGTTAATGCCGCACATCCGGGTAATGATTTCGCCATCGCCGCAGAGTTCCTGGAAAGCCAGCGTGTGTTCATCTACACCTGAAGACAAATCTTCATAGCAATTGGAGGAAAGCGTAAACTGGCCTCCGGAGTGGCTGACCGTGCCTGTAGGACAGCCAACATTGAACGGATTCCAGCCGACTGGCAGCCCGGGGCGACAGCTGGTCAGGTGGTAGCCCAAGCCCCAGAACGTATTCAACGGGTAGGATTCCCATTCAGCGGCTGGATTAAAGGCGTTGCTGCCATTGTTGTCGCCTTTCTGGAGGAAGCTAAAGCGGCGCATGGTTTGATCAATGGTTGAAACGCCGGAGCCATTCCAGTCGGTGCCCGGGTCTACGCCGATCTGGCCAATGACGTCCAGTAAGCCGCCAGTGTTGCGTAGCGCAACCGCATCGTCGCCATTGAACCAGCCTGCACCATTGAGCTGGTCGGCCTGGGCTGTAAAGTCGGGCGTTGCGCCTGAATTGCAGACGACAAAAACATCGCCGGGTTGGAGGATACCCGCCAGGTTGATGGTCAATCCAACGCCACTTGAGCCATTAAAATACATTTGTATTTGATAACCGCCCGCAGCCAGATCTATGGCCGAAGCAGAGGGATTGTATATTTCGAGGCACTTGTTGTTTCCGCTGCCTTCGATGTATTCGGAGAAGAAAGGCAGGGCACAGTTGGGAATGACCGAACAGGATGCCGGCGCTGTACCTGCATCCAGGTTGGTTCGCGTGCAGGCGGGATCGTCAGAGAATGTAGCCGTAACTGAAATGGCGGTTCCATCCGAAGCAAATTGCAAGCCTGAGAAAACTTGCGAAGAAGCTCCGATCAGCCCAACCCCTAATCCGGTGGTGCCCAAAATGACATCGCCGCTGATGTTAAGGGTGCCCGTTGCAGGTTTGCTGGTATAGTTTACGGTCACGCTCGCTGTGAAATAGTCGTCGGAGGCGTTCAGTGGCGTTCCATTGTCGTTGCAAGCGGAAATACTGCCGACCGTAACGCTGGAGATAGAGCAAGGCGTTGCCGGCACACAAGTACTGGTGTGTGAACCAAAGCCACTGTAGTCTGTGTCACTGAAGTTATCCCACTCTGTTCCCAGGGTGGTAAAAGCGTTGGTACCTGTGCCGCTGGGACTGGTTGTAATGCCAGCCTGAACAGTTGATTTGCGGCGGAGAACCTGATCCTGGGTGGATACAGTGCCAGAAATCCAAGCCGTACCGGGGTCATCTCCGATTCTGCCGAAAATATCTACAAACGTATTTCCTGCCCCTTTCACCAGCGCCAGGGCATCGTCGCCGTTGTGCGTCAGGCTACCCGACGTTTGATTGGCAATTGCGAGCAGGCCTGTTCCGGCGCCAGAGTTACACAACACGTATGTGCTATAAGCAGCAACCGTGCCGGTTAAGGCAATTGTCGAATTTGGCGTGCTGGCACCATTGGCAAAAACTTGCACTTTGTATGCGCCCCCGGTAGCAGAGAGGTCAACTAAATTTGCAGTCGGATTGTAAATTTCCACACATTTGTTGTTGCCTGTGCTTCCCTCTACGTATTCGGAAAAGAACAGGTCTGTACAACCGCTTTGGGCAGCCATGGTGCCAAAAGAGATTACGGTCAGAAACAGCAAGAGAAAAAATGCTCTCATAAATTTAGCGTTTTATAGCGTTTAGTATAAAAGAATCAAGGATTGCACAAACAGCTGAGACACCAAACACGCATAAAAGGCGCGTAGGCGGACAGGAAGGGGGGAATGTTTGCTTTGTGTGTTCGGTATGCGATAGCGATTCAAAAACAAATCAGGGCAACCTGATGAATTGGTGAAAGGAGGCTCTACAAAGGTACGGCGTTGTTGCCAAAATGTTGCAGTTTCCCGGAATAAATGACAGAACTTAATATTCGTTTAACCGGTTCTTTACGGGATGTTTGCCCGTTGACTGTTTTTATTGCCCAGTACTTTTGCCGTCTACCTGTTACCCTCTATATTTGGCCGTTTATAACTGATGCCCATGCCTGATTACAAGATTACGCTGAAAGTACGCCTGATCCTTTACTACAAAGGACAGATCCTGCTTTTGAAGCAAACCAACCCTAACGGGGGGAATTACACCTTAGTTGGAGGGACTATTGAAAAGGGAGAATCAGCGCGCCAATGCCTGATTCGGGAGAGCTTCGAGGAGGCGGGCATCTTGCTGAAAGAGAAAGACTTGCAATTGGTGCACGTGCTTCAGAAGGTAACTGCGCGGGAACAACGGATGGTATTCTATTTCAAAGCTTACCGCTGGGAAGGAGAATTGAAAGCCCGCGAAACCCACAAATTTAGGGAAGCCGAATGGTTCGATCTCGACGCCTTGCCGAAAAATCTGACGGGTACGGTGCGGCAGGTCTTGAATGAATATAGGAAAGGCAATTTGTATTCGGAACTGCCGAAGAAGAAGCCGGAGGTTTAGACGGTAGAGAGTATAGGGTAGAAGGTACGTTTTGGGATCAAATGACGTATTGTCTTTTCTACCCTCTACTTTCTACCTTCTACCCTCTACTTTCTACCCTCTACTTTCTACTCCTGATTGCTTACCAACTTCGCAGTCGCTGCTTTTTTGGTAGTGCCAATAGAAGAAGCACTGGAAGATTTGCTTTTGTCGCAGCAGGAAGCCGAAGCGGCTTTTGCGCCTGCACAACAACCTGCGCCGCCGGCAGAACTTACTTTCGTAGCTTTAGCGTCGCCACTGCAACCAGCTTTCGACTTGGTGCAAGCTGCTTTTTCGCTCGGCGATACGTTGATGAACTTACCGCTTTTGCTGCAATATTCCACTTCCATGAAAGTTGCTTTGCCGTTTTCGGCAGACACATTTTTTTTCATATAGCTCACTTTGCCGGTTTGAGGGCAAGTGCGCGTTTCGATGGACGCATCCAAAGAAGCCAACTTCGCAGCAGCAGCAGCACAGTGGGCACCTGGAGTTTCAATGCTTGCATCAGTCGAGGCCGACTTTGAACCAGAGCATTGTGCATTAGCAGCAAAGCCTACTGCTCCTGAGAATGCGAGCAACAAGAATAATTTTTTCATTGATCAGATTTTTATACAGTGAAGAAATAACCGTTCAGGGCGCAAGTTAGAAAACTCTGTGCTCTGATCGTGTTATAGAAAAATTAACGTTTTCTTAAAATGTGGCTAAATGTCCGCGCCATAACTACGCAGGGTGCCCAAAACGGAGCCAGCCAGCCATCTTTATGACAGCGAATTTTATGAATCATTTGATTATCATGTATTTGTACTAAAATTCCCGGGTTAGAAAATGTGACAAAAAATGCGTTTTTTTGCAGCGTTTTGACGAAGGGGGCAACTCCGGGCAAACAAATAAAACCGAAATTATACATTCCATGAAGATAGGACTGATCCGGGAAGGAAAGATTCCGCCCGATGCACGCATACTGCTCACGCCAGCCCAATGTGCCCGGGTTATTGCTTCGCAAGCAATTCAGATTGTTGTCGAACCTTCTGCACACCGTTGCTACACCGATGAAGAATACCAACGCGCCGGTATTGCGCTAAGTAAGGATTTTTCGGACTGCGACCTGCTAATGGGGGTCAAAGAAGTGCCGGTCAGCCAGTTGATTCCCGGAAAAACGTACTGCTTTTTTTCGCATACGATCAAAAAGCAGCCGCACAACCAGAAATTGTTGCAGGCAGTGCTGGAAAAACAGATCCGAATGTTGGACTACGAAGTGATGACGAATGATAAGGGCGAACGCCTCATCGCTTTTGGCCGTTTTGCAGGCAAAGTTGGCGCGCACAATGCCCTGTATGCGTATGGTTGTCGCACCGGCGCTTTTGCGCTCAAGCGCATGAAAGATTGCCATGACTACGCCGAAGCGATGGCCATTTACCGGCATATTCACTGGCCGGCCATCAAAATTGTGCTTACCGGCGGCGGCAGGGTAGGGATGGGAGCTGCAAAGGTGCTCCGCGACATGGGCATTCGTGAAGTCAGCGCTTCCGATTTCCTGCAACAGCAATACCAGGAAGCCGTTTTTACGCAACTCCACGCCTGCGATTACATCGCCCGGAATGACGGCAAGGCTTTTGACAAAGCCGATTTTTATGCCCATCCGGAAATCCATCACAGTTCTTTTGATCCCTATTTTCAAACCGCAGACATCTTCATCAACGGCATTTTTTGGGATGACCAGTCGCCTGCTTTTTTTAGCATAGAAGACATGCGCCGGCCCGACTTCCGCATCCGGGTAATCGCCGATGTCACGTGCGATATTGCCCCGCTTTCGTCGGTGCCCTCCACCATTCGGGCGTCAACCATCGCCGACCCGATCTACGGATTCGACCCCTTCACCAATCAGGAAACCGCGCCGTACCAACCCTACGGGATTGACGTGATGGCGATAGACAACCTGCCGAATGAGATGCCGCGGGATGCTTCGGCTGCCTTTGGCGAACAATTCATTGAACACATTTTGCCCGAATTATTAAAACCTCAAAGTGCGATCATCGAACGGGCGACTATTGCTGAAAATGGCTGTCTGACCAAGCACTTTGAATACTTGGAAGACTATGTAGCGTCTGTCTTTATAGCCCGATAGCTGCGTTATGCGAAGGCTCAAAATTGGTCATTTACGCGAGGAAACTCCGATTTTTGGGCCTTCACATGCCTTGCTTTCGAACTCTAAAGAACAGACACCCGACTAAATGAACAGACTCTATGTAGTGTCGTCTGACTTTATAGTCCGATAGCTGCGCTGCGCTCGATACCAAAATATGGATAGGCGTGATATAGGCGTTATTGCTTAAACAACACTTTAACATGATAAAATTTGCGCGCATACCCACACAACCCAACGCTGATGTTGCCCTGCTTGCCCTGCGCCTGATCTTCGGATTTTGCATGGCATATCTTTACGGTTATTCAAAACTAAACAAGCTTTTGGGCGACGAACCGATCGAGTTTATGAATTTTATGGGACTGAGGGATACGGTGTCGCTGGCATTGGTCGTTTTTGCAGAGTTTTTTTGCTCCATCTTGCTCTTTTTTGGCCTTTTTGCCCGTTTGGCAACAATTCCGCTGATGTTTACAATGCTGGTAGCCGTTTTTTACGCGCATTGGAGCGATCCGTTCAGCGACAAAGAGCACGGACTATTGTATTTGGGGGCGTATCTTGTCATTTTTTTAATGGGATCGGGGCGTCATTCTGTAGATGCTTGGTGGAGCAGGAAAAAAACGAAGCCTTGATTTTATTCAAATTATTGAATATCAATTTTATGCAACGCAGTTATCTTTTTTTCCTATTAATCGCAGTACTGGCAACAGCTGGTTGTAAGCCAAAAAAAATGGAACCGGGATCCCGTCCCTATACCGTCCTGGAAGGCCAGACAATGGGCACCTATTATGGGATGAACTACGAGGATAGTTTGGGGCGAAATTTCCAAACAGCCATAGACAGCCTGCTCGAAGAGATCAACCTTGGTGTTTCTACCTACATTGAATCATCGCTCATTTCAAGGTTCAATCAGGCAACGGCTACCTTTACTATTGAGGACACCACAAGCGGGCCTGGCCGCCATTTTCTCGTAAACTATCACGCAGCTAAAACGGTTTTCAAACAATCGGCAGGCGCTTTTGATCCTACTGTAATGCCTTTGGTCAACTATTGGGGGTTCGGCTACACGCCCAAGCGCAAGATGATGGCGGTAGATACGGCTTCGGTAGATTCTTTGCTGCGCTTTGTGGGTTTTGACAAAGTGACGTTGAGCGGAAATGTTTTAAAAAAATCCCTGCCGGGTGTACAACTCGATTTTGGCGGCTGTGCAAAAGGGTACGGCGTGGATGCCATGTGCCGGTTACTGGAAAGCAAAGGGATCTCGAATTATTTGGTCAATATCGGTGGCGAAGTGCAGGCTAAAGGCGTCAATGCAAAAGGCGAGGTTTGGAATGTAGGCATCAACAAACCGGAAGAAGATGCTGCCCTGGAATCGCTACAAGCCGCGCTTCCGCTGAAAAATAGGGCTGTATCCACTTCTGGCAATTACCGGAATTATTACGAATCAGGCGGTATAAAGTATAGCCATACCATCAACCCCCGCACCGGTTTTCCGGAGCGGACGTCCTTGCTTAGCGCTTCTGTGTTTGCAGAAAACTCGATCACGGCAGATGCCTGGGGGACTGCCTTCATGGTCATGGGGCGCGAAAAAGCCATGAGCCTGGTTCAGAACCTGAACGGATTAGATCTTTATCTAATCTATGGGAAAGAAGACGGAGGAATGGGGGTTTCGTTTTCCGATAATTTGAAAGAAGCGTTTTAATCATTTGAAGATGAACGCTTCAAATCTTCAAATCTTCAAATCAACAACATGCGCATTATTGGCTACATCGAACATCCCGTTATGAAAATTACGGTGTTTAGAATGGACAACCGCTTATCGGTGAAGTTCGAAACTGGCATGCACGAACAGACCTATAAGTTCAGGGTGGAAGACGCGGTGCAAAACCTGGAAGATGTTCACCGGATTGTAGATGAAACGTTTCAGGATGCAGTGCTGCAATTGTTCAAAACCATGCGTATGAACAGTATGCAGGCACTGTCGCGCAACCTGCCACGGGCAGCAGAAGACGAGTTTGACAAGATTATTTGACAGAAACGAGGTAAGGTTTCACACAACGATCACAACGAAGAGTGTATAGCAACGTTGTGTTCGTTGTGCGAAACCGGAATATCCTACTTTACGCAATATTCATCCCATCATAAACATCCATTACCGCGCGCACATGCCCGGCTGAAGCGTTCATGAGTTCCATTTCTTCGGCGTTCAGTTTCAGTTCCAGTATTTGTGAAATGCCGGATAGACCCAATTTTACCGGGACGCCGAGGAACAGGTTATGGAGGCCGTACTGGCCGTTGATCAGAGCGCAGCAAGGGAAAATGCGATTTTCATCGCGCAGAATGGCTTCTACCATCTGGGCAGCAGCTGCTCCGGGTGCGTACCAGGCTGAAGTACCCATCAGTTTCACCAATTCGCCGCCGCCGTTTTTTGTTCTTTCCACAATGGCATCCAAAGTTGCGGTGTCAATCAATTCCGTAACCGGAATGCCGGCAACGGTCGTGTAGCGGGGAAGGGGCACCATCGTGTCGCCATGGCCGCCCAACAGCATTGCCTGAATGTCTTTAGGCGACACCTGAAGCGCTTCTGCCAAAAATGCGCGGTAGCGGGCTGTGTCCAAAATGCCAGCCATGCCAAAAACACGCGAAGCATCAAGCCCGGAGCTTTTGTAAGCGGCATAAGTCATCACGTCAAGTGGATTGGACACCACGATGATGATTGGATTTTTGGAATGCGCCATAATGGATTTTGTCACCGAAGAGACGATTTTCGCATTGGTCGAAATCAAATCGTCGCGTGTCATGCCGGGCTTGCGCGGTACGCCTGCTGTGATGACTACAATATCGGAATCAGCCGTATCTTTGTAATCGTCTGTTCCGCGCAGGTAGGTGCTGTAATTATCAATAGGGGCCTGTTGCCAGGTGTCAAGCGCTTTGCCGCGTGCCACATCGCCCACGATGTCGAGCAGGACGACTTCTTTTACCAAATCTTTGTGTGCCAGTACATTGGCGCAAGTGGCGCCTACATTGCCCGCGCCAATTACGGTTACTTTACTCATGATGGATTGATCTTATTGGTTGCAAAGAATATTTTTTCGCTTTTGAAGCCGGTTGGACTAAAAGCGCCGCAAAAGTAGCCATTTTTCTTTACCTTTTGTTGGGATGCAGACCAAAGAAGCAGGAATATGTGAAACCAGCCAAGCAACTATTTTTATAACTTTGCCGTCGGTTTGTTGTATACACATGAACCTTTTCTTAAATTGGGCATTACTTTATTTCAAAAATAAATATTTCATTATGAAGTGTAGGATAACTCCGCTTGTTTTGATTCTGTCAGCAGCTTGCTTAACGCTGACTGCTCAAACATCCGCGCACCGCTCCTGTGGGACGCATGGAGAAATGGCAGCTCCGATGGTAGAACGCCTGCTGCAAAACATCGAATCTTTGCGTAATAATCCTGTCCGTCCGCGCAATATTGAATACGTACCCATCAAGTTTCATTTGGTGGCTAAAACGGATGGCACGGGAAGGGTAACGGAAGGCAGGGTACTTGATCAGCTTTGCGCCCTGAACGTGGATTACCTGCCTATGAATATTCAATTTTACCTCAAAAATGGAACGTTCAATTATATCAACAACACCGCGGTATACAGTACTCATACTGCTACCATCAATACGATTATGACATTTGCGCGCGACAACACCGCAGTGAATGTCTTTATCGTAGACGATGCCACTCCGGCAGGTGGAGGCGTAGGTGGCGTTACGCTGGGCTACTACACTCCGAACAAAGACTGGATTGTGATGCGCCGTGACGAAACAAACGCCTCTACGACTACACTACCGCATGAAATGGGGCATTTTTTCAGCTTACCCCATCCATTTAATGGTTGGGATTCCGGAGCGTATGACCCGGCCGTACACGGAGTGCCGGCACCGGCGATGTCTCCCGGGGGTATTCCCACAGAAAAAGCTGATGGCAGCAACTGTGCAATTGCCGGTGATTTTATTTGTGATACGCCGGCTGATTACCGGTTTGAAGGCAACTGGAATTGCAATTACACGGGTGGTGCCATGGATCCTATGGGGATGCTTGTAAACCCTGATGAACGGTTGTTCATGTGCTATATGGTCGGTTGTCAGCGGAATGAATATATATTTTCACCGACACAGCAGGAGTTGATTATTGAAGACTTGAACAGCAACGCTCGGAATTATGTCACTCCGGGTTATGTGCCTTATCAGGTAGAAATTACGGAGACGCCGGAGCTCATTGCGCCCATTAATGCAGTTGTGACGCCCGGGTACAATATTGTGAACTTAGAATGGTCCGGCGTCAGCGGCGCAACGCGCTATTTGCTTGAAATTGACGCGTTTCCAAATTTTTCCTCCACAACGGCGCGCTATGTGGTGTTTGGAACAAACAAAATTCTAACAAATCTGGCGGCCAATAAAACGTACTTCTGGCGCATAAGACCTTTTGCTGAATACCATACCTGCTCCCCTTTCACGGCCAATGGCCAGTTCAAAACAGGTACGGGCACGATTACGTCCACAGGTGAAACAAAGCTGGTTGAAAACTGGAGCGTTAACCCCAATCCGGTTTCTGCCGGACAAGACATCAGTGTCAGCATCAACAGCAATGAACGCTTTGACGGGGTCATTACTGTGCTGAACACCGTGGGCCAGGTAGTGTATCGCACCGAAAACCTCGAACTGACCCAGGGTGAACATGACTTCCGGATTCCATCTTCGTTCCTGACGCGCGGCGTTTACCTCGTAGCGCTTGAAACCAGCGATGTGGTGTTGACCAAGCGTGTAGTGGTTGGTAATTAGTGTCTGTCTTTATAGTCCGATAGCTGCGTTATGCCCGGCCCAAAAAGCGTCATTTACGCGAGTAAACTCCGATTTTTGGGTCTTCGCCTGCCTTGCTCTCGAACTCTAAAGAGCAGACACGGACTAAATGGACAGACACCAGACAAAATGCGGTGTCATTTCAAATTTTACATTCCAAAAACGCCCGATAAACGCTGATTTATTGGGCGTTTTTGTACTTATTCATCATCTACTCTGAACATGAAAAAAACTTACTTTTTAGCCTTATTTTGCTTGCTGTCATTTTCAACGCTGCGTGCTCAACAACCTCATCACTGCGCAACTCCTGCGGAAAAATCTGAATGGCTCATCCGCTTCCAGCAGAACAGACAAGCATATCCGCGTACCTTCGATACCATTTATGTGCCCATGACCATCCATTTGTTGGGTGATGACTCTGGTTCGGGCCATTTTCCAATGCGTAAAGTATTAGACGCTGTTTGCGAGCTTAACGAGGACTTTGCCCCAACAGGCATTCGGTTTTTTATCGAAGGAGAAATCAATTACATCAACGATTCGCATTTTTGGGATCATGGGAGCTTTGGCCCCGGTTTTGACATGATGGAAACACACAATGTGGATAATACCATCAACTGTTATTTTGTAACGAATCCTGCGGGCGCTTGCGGGTATAGCATCTACGGGCTTGGCGTTGCGCTGGGACATAACTGTATGAACTCCGGCGATAATACCTGGGCGCACGAAATGGGGCATGCTTTTTCGCTTCCCCATACTTTTTACGGTTGGGAAGGAATCAATCCGCCCTATGCCCAACCTGCGCCTGAAGAAGTAGACGGCGTTTTGGTGGAGCGTGTCAACGGCCTTGACTGCGAAATTGCCGGTGATGGCTTTTGTGATACGCCGGCGGACTACCTCAGCAATCGTTGGAATTGCAACATCGAAGGTCTGAGCAATGCCCAACAGCGGGATCCGGACAGTATCCTGTTTCGCTCGGATGCCTCCTTTTATATGTCTTATTCATTGGATGTATGCGCCGGCCGGTTCTCAGAGGAACAGACTGCGGCCATGCGAGCCAACTTAGTTGAAGAACGCGTCAATTTCCTGTACGATCAAACACCGGTCTACCCGGTTCCGGATTCCATTGGTTTAGTCAGTCCTGCAACCGGCGAAACCATCCTGACGGCAACGGAAGCGCTGTTGTCCTGGGAGCCGACCCCCAACGCCACGCATTATTTCATCCAGGTTTCTGCATTGCCATCTTTCGGCAGCGTGATTTTTGGCGGCGTAGTTGAGGGAGAGGAATTGCTGTTAACGAACCTGCAACCCGGGAAAAAATACTTCTGGCGCATGCGCCCGTTCAATAAAGTATTTGCCTGCACGACCTTCGGGTCTAATATGAATTTCACGACGGGAACGGTCACGGGTACTTCGGAACCTCAATTTTTACTTTCACAAATGCTGGTATTTCCGAATCCGGCAAACACCGGAAGTAAAATCAAGGTAGCTTTCGAAGCAGAAGAGGCCGATGTTTTGAATGCACGGGTCGTCAATATGTTCGGCATCACCGTATGGGAAACGACGATTCAGTCGAAAATTGGCATCAACCGCTTTGAAATTGAGGCCTTATCCCATTCGGGTTTCTACGCGTTGGTGGTTGAAGGCAGCAATGCCGGGAAAAATGGCCAGATCATACGGCCATTGATTTTGATGGATTAATCTTGTCTCATTGATAAATACCTGGCGATATGAAGCTCCGTATTCATTTTCTTTTCGTTGCTATGCTCTTTTCGTTTGGGGGACTGTTCGCTCAAACAAGTGATGCAGATACCAACCCCTGCGGTACCGTTTCGAGCCGATCAGCCTGGCTCAAGCGCTACCAATTGCAGCCTGAGTTGTATGAAAAGAATATGGATACGGTGCTTTATGTGCCGCTGACGATCCACTTGTTGGGCACAGATGCAGGCTTAGGCTTTTTTCCTTTAAACAATTTGCTGAGCGCACTTTGTACCCTTAACGAGGATTTTGAACAGGTCAATATTCAGTTTTTCATTGAAGGGGAGATCAATTACCTCGCCAATTCGGCCTGGGACACCCACGACAGTGTGCCGCAGGGCGCGTTGATGATGTTTGCCAACAACGTGCCGAATACACTCAATTGCTACATCCTGACAGATCCCGCCGGCAATTGTGGCTACAATTTACCCTACGCCGGCATCGCATTGAAAAAAAGTTGTACCGGCCCAAACGATCATACCTGGGCGCACGAAGTGGGGCACGCCTTTTCGCTGCCGCACCCTTTTCTCGGCTGGGAAGGCGGGGTAAGCTACGATGGCAGCGTGCCGCATAATTTCAACAACCCGGCACCGACTCATGTCACCTATAATTATACGTATTTCCAGGATACGCATCCTTGCAGGCTGGTTTGTACTTGCTGAAGGCGAGGGGCGATCAGGGACAGTGGGCGGAAAAAGTGGTCATTCATTAACCCCAGGCTGGTATTGCTTCTTCTTCTTTCACTGTTGTGGTCAACCTGCCCGGGTATACCCGAAGCGCTTCTTCCAGACAATTCATGGCCGCTTCCAGGTCGTGAACATTGAGCACGTAGGCAATGCGCACCTCGTCTTTGCCAAGCCCGGGCGTGGCATAAAATCCTGCGCCGGGCGACAACATCACCGTAGCGCCCCGGTATTCAAAATCTGACAACAGCCACTGACAAAAATCGTCAGCATCGGCGATCGGGAAGCGGGCAAAGCAATAAAATGCGCCACCCGGAAGGTAGCTCGTCACGCCCGGAATCTGTTGCAGGCGATTGTACACCACCATCCGCCGCCGATCGTATTCTGCTTTGACTTCGTGCAGGTATGCTTCACCAATATCAATGGCTGCTTCTGCCACAATTTGTCCCAGCGTGGGCGGGCTGAGGCGGAGTTTGGCATACAGCGAAACCGCATCCAATACGGCTCGGTTTCGGGTGACAACCGCGCCTACCCGTGCGCCGCAGGCACTGTAGCGTTTGGAAACCGAGTCAATGACGATGACGTTTTCTTCAGCGCCTTCCAGGTTGAGGGCAGAGAAAAAAGGCTGCCCATCGTAGCAAAATTCCCGATATACTTCGTCTACAATCAGGTACAAATCGTAGGCTTTTGCCAATAGCGCCAGCCCTTCCAGCACTTCCCGACCATAAAAAGTGCCGGTCGGATTGTTGGGGTTGGTGATGAAAATGGCTTTGGTTCGTGGCGTAAGGCAGCGCTCAAATGCGGCCGCGTCGGGCAGTGCGAAGCCGGTTTCGATGTCGCAGGTAATGGCACACACATTGACGTCGGCGATGTGTGCAAAACCATTGTAATTGGCGTAGAAGGGCTCCGGTGCAAGAATTTCTTCTCCCTGGTTTAAACAGGACAACAGCACCAGTTGAATGGCTTCCGACGCGCCGGTGGTAACGATCACCTCCTCATAATGCAAGGCAACGTCAAAACGGGCGTAGTATTCGCAGAGCTTTTTGCGATAGGAAAGAAAACCCTCCGCCGGGCTGTATTCCAGAATTTTGAGATTAGCCGCTTGTACCTGCTGCAAAGCTTCGGGCGGCGTCAGAATATCCGGTTGGCCGATGTTGAGGTGATAAACACGTTTGCCGGCAGCCTTAGCCTCTTCAGCCAATGGTGCCAGTTTGCGGAACGGAGAAAGCGGCACCTGTTGGCCCCTCTTCGAAATCGAAGGCATGTTATTGATGCTTTGTTGCGGGCGCAAAGATAGGCCGCCGCACAATAGGTTAAGCGAAAAAGTACAGCATTTTTCTGAATAGAGTCGGTTCATTGGGTCGGGGTCTGAACTTTAAAGAAGAACAAGGTTAACAGACTTAATAATAAATTAACGCCAGTATAGGCAGAATGGCAAGCGGATGGGTTAATTTTGCGCAACTGCACATGCTCTTTATGGATTTAATCAAAATTCTCATCGTTGACGACGAGCCGGATATTCTGGAATTCCTCCAATATAATCTTCGTAAAGAAGGATATATCGTCATTACTGCCTCGGATGGAGAAGAAGGTATTCGGCTTGCCGAACGCGAAAAACCGCACCTGATCATCCTCGACATCATGATGCCGAAAATGGACGGGGTGGAAGTTTGTCGGCAACTCCGAACCAAACCGCAGTTTGACAAAACTGTGATCGCCTTCCTCACGGCGCGGGAAGAAGACTATTCTCAGATTGCCGCGCTCGAAGTAGGCGGCGACGACTACATTACGAAACCCATCCGCCCACGGGTGTTGCTCAGCCGAATTAAAGCCCTGTTGCGCCGAAATGACCGGATTGACGTCCAGGAAGATCAGGCCGGAATCATCAAAATGGGCGACCTGATCATCAATGCAGAAAATGTGACCGTTCAAAAAGGCGAACGGATTATAGAGTTGGCCAAAAAGGAATTTGAATTACTTACTTTGCTGGTTTCCAAGCCAGGAAAGGTGTTTTCCAGAGAAGAAATATTCAACAAGGTTTGGGGAACCGATGTTATTGTTGGCAATCGCACCATTGACGTTCACATTAGAAAACTGCGGGAAAAAATTGGAGAAGATTACATCAAGACGATTAAAGGTATTGGCTATAAATTTGAGTTTTAGAGGCCGGTTAGCTTTTATGATGAAAAACCCAACGCCGCAGCAGGTGGCGTTGCTTACAGCGCTGCTCATCGCAGGCGCAGGAGCTGCATTGTTTCTTTTTGCCCTGATCATTAGCGTCTGGTTCGATGATTTACTCCTTTGTCTGCTCTTTTCGGTTGCTTTGTTTGGCGTAGCCTATTTCATCAGCATGTACTACCTAAAAGAGTACCTATACCGGAAAATCAAGGTCATTTACAAAACCATCCACCAGCAAAAGCTCTCTCCGGGCGAGCGCCCGATGGAGATTGATATGAAAAGCCATATTGTGGACGAAGTGGAACGCGAAGTGGAGCTATGGGCCATTGACCAGCTAAATGAAAACAATAAGCAAAAGTCCTGGGCTGAATACCGCCGCAAATTTGTCGGTGATATTTCCCACGAACTCAAAACACCCATTTTTAACATCCAAGGCTATTTGCATACCCTGCTCGAAGGCGGCATTTACGATGAGGAAGTGAATATGACTTTTCTAAAAAAAGCCGTAAAAAATGTAGAGCGCCTGCACACCATTGTCGAAGACCTGAGCACCATTTCCCGGCTTGAATCCGGAGAGCTGATCTTAGATATGCAGGTTTTTGATATCCATCAGTTGACCGAAGAGGTTTTTGATGACCTGGAAATTAAGGCTGCCGTGAAAAGCATCAGGCTCGACTTCAAAGAGGGCGCTTCACCCGGCTATAAAGTCCGGGCAGACCGGGAGAGCATTCGCCAAATTCTGATGAACCTCCTGCACAATTCCATCAAATATGGCAACCCCAGTGGAAAAACGAAAGTCGGTTTTTACGATATGGACAAAAATGTCTTGATAGAAGTGGCCGACAACGGCATCGGCATTCCTGCCAAACACCTCAACCATGTATTCGACCGCTTCTACCGCGTAGACAAAAGCCGCTCCCGCGCACAGGGGGGATCCGGCCTGGGTCTTGCCATCGTGAAACACATCATCGAAGCGCACAAGCAAACCATTAATGTGCGCAGTACGCCAAATGTGGGATCTACGTTTGGGTTTACTTTGGAAAAAGCGTAAGTTTTTTTCAGTTGGCAGTTTTTCAGTGGGCAGTTGCAGTTTATACCCCTCCCCACTAAAAAACTGCCAACTGTTTCTATTCTTTCTTCAACACCACTGCATCAATTTCCCTCGCTTTCACTGCATTATTGAATTCCGGAAGCTGCTCCGCTACAATTTTTTGGAAAATGGCCAATTGGATGTCAATCTTCATGGTTAATTCTTCCTTCACCTGAATGGCTTGCCGCGTTGGCGGGTAATCGCCATAACCCACAGAAGAGCCCACATGCGCCAGTTTGTTGTTCAAACGGATGGGGTAATTGAGTGGATCCTGCCCGCTTCGGTTTTTGGTTTGGTACAATTCATTTTCTACTAAGGTCAGCACAGAGTCAATGTCCGTTGCCTGAGCAACCAGCGGCTTCATCGAATCATCCCCTTTAACTTTGGTTTTGAACTGGTTGAGTTGTTCCCGGATGCTGCGGATGTCCATGATGGCCTGGTGTGTTTCCGAAACTTTATCGCGCACAGCGATCAAAAAATCAAATTGCTGCTGCAACTCAGCCTGTGTGGATTCGGAACGCGGATCTTTCAGGATTTCAAAAGTTTGCTCCTGCGATGCTTTACCAACCATTAGTTTCACCGTATAATTACCGGGTGCTACCCGTGGCCCCATTACGCCGCCTGCCCAAAGGATCATACCCTCAAATTTTTTGGCGTCGGGATACCGCATGTTCCAGACAAAAAGGTTGCCGCCCTTTTTCAATTCTGGCAGTTTGTCGGCGTCTTCTTTTGCTTTGGTGGAAAACTCGCGGATCAGCTTGCCATCAGCTTGGTAATACATCAGTTTTACCTCAACAGAATCAAGGGGTTTTTCCTTCAGGTAAAAATGCGTCATCACACCGCCGGGGTGGTTCAACCCCTCTTTTTTAATGGCATTTTTGTTTTGAAATCCGCCAATGCGGTAGCTCGGCATGGGTTTGTACAGGTGAAATCCGGATTTTGCAAGGTCGTCCGACAGTTGATGCAATACCGTCAGGTCGTCAATAAGCCAAAGGCTGCGACCCTGCGTGGCGGCAATCAGGTTGTCATTTTTAACAGCGAGATCAGTAATGGGCACGATGGGCAGGTTGAGTTGGAACGGTTGCCAGTTATCGCCGTCGTCAAAAGAAATATACATACCGGTTTCCGTACCGCAATAGAGCAAGCCTTTGCGCTTCGGATCTGCCCGTACCACGCGGGTAAAATGGGAAGCATCAATGCCTTTGGTAATTAGCGTCCAAGTTTTCCCATAGTCTTTGGTGCGATAAATATAGGGCTTATAATCGCCCAACTTGTAACGCGTTCCCACCACATAAGCGCCGCCTTTGGTGAAGGGGTCGCAGTCAATGCTATTGAACATCATCCACTCGGGCATGCCTTTGGGCGTCACATTTTCCCAGGCTTTGCCATCTAATCCGCCACCGGTTTTGGAAACATGGATCAGCCCGTCATCGGAACCAGTCCAAAGCAGGTCTGGTTCATAGGGAGATTCGGTCGCTGCAAAAATGGTGCAGTAGTATTCCACACTCGTATTGTCTTTGGTGATCGGACCGCCGGAAGACCCCAGTTTGGTGGGGGCGTTGCGCGTCAGATCGGGGCTGGCCAATTCCCAGGAGCGCCCGTCATCAAAGCTCGCATGCACGTGATTGGAGGTCGTGTAGAGCTTTTTCGGATTGTTTGGGGAAAAAAAGATGGGAAAATTCCACTGAAAGCGGTATTTCATGCCTTCTGCGCCGTGGCCCATCGGATTGTCGGGCCAGACATTTACGTCTTGCACCTGATTAGTCCGATGGTTTAGCCGGGTCAGGAAGCCATCGTAACTGCCACCATAAACGATGTCATTATCCAATGGATCAACTGCGATATGGCCGCTTTCGCCGCCGGCGGTTTCTTCCCAGTCGTCTTCTCCAATCGAACCGCTATTGGTCCGGTGCAGCACGCGCAGGGTAGAATTGTCCTGTTGAGCCACGTAAATGCGGTAGGGGAAGTGATTGTCTGTGGCGATCCGGTAAAACTGCGCCGTTGGTTGATTGTGGTACGTACTCCAGTTTTCGCCGCCATCGTAACTCACTTGAGCCCCGCCATCGTCGGCAATGATCATCCGTTTTGGATCTTCCGGGGCAATCCACATATCGTGGTGGTCGCTGTGCGGGGAATCATACGATTTGAAAGTCCGGCCCCCGTCCGTAGATTTGAAATAGTCTACGTTCAGCACATAAACCGCTTCCGCATCCTGAGGATCGGCATAAATGCTCGTGTAGTACCAGGCTCGTTGCCGCATATTGCGGTCGCTGTTGAGTTTCGCCCAGGTTTTTCCACCGTCGTCGGAGCGCAGCACCCCGCCTTCCTCTGCTTCTACGATGGCCCATACCCGCTCCGAATTAGCCGGCGATACCGCAATTCCTATGATGCCTAATGGCGATTTGGGCATGCCTTTGTTGGTGGAAAGATTGATCCAGGTATCGCCACCATCCGTGCTTTTCCAGATGGCAGAGCCTTCTCCGCCGCTCTCTAAGCTATAGGGAGTTCTCCGGATCCGCCAGGTAGAAGCGTAGAGGATGCGCGGGTTGTTTGGGTCAAAAGTCAGATCCATTGCCCCGGCATCCGCATTGGCAAAAAGGATGCGTTCCCAGGTTTTACCGCCGTCTTTGCTGCGGTAAACCCCGCGTTCATCGGTGGGTTGGTACAAGTCGCCCAGCACTGCCGCATAGACCAAATCCGAATTTTTTGGATGGATGCGGATCCGCGGAATGTGCCGGGAGTTTTCTAAGCCGGCTTTTTTCCACGTCTTGCCGGCGTCTTCCGATTTCCATACCCCATAGCCGTAAGAAACGTTGCCCCGGACGGTTTTTTCACCACCCCCGGCATAGATGACGTTGTTGTCGTATTCACTGACGGCCACCGCTCCGATGGAGCCGCCGAAATAGCCGTCGCTGATGTTGGCCCAGGTTTCACCGCCGTCGGTAGTGCGCCAGATACCCCCTCCGGTACTGCCAAAGTAAAAGAGTTTGTCTTTGCCCGGAACGCCGGTAACCGCTCCTGAGCGCCCGCCCCGGTAAGGCCCGATGGTGCGCCATTGAAGGGCGTTGTACAGGTTTTCCTCATAACTGATTGCAGGAGCATTTGCCTGCGATTTGGTTTTGTTTTTTTGTCCGAAAGCGGAGTGAGGGTAAGCGGCGATTAGTGCGACCATAAAAAGGCATGGCCAAAGCGAAAGGGAGGTTTTTTTCATATCAGATTGTGTTTGTATTTTCAAGTTGACAGAAGCATTGCTGCGCTATTATGCTCAAAGGATGAAAACCAAAAGGTTTCCATTCCGCTAAAATAGAAAATGTTATATCTTTCCGTACTGAAACTACAGGATTTATGACCGATTTTTCCAACAAAACAGTTTTGATTACGGGTGGATCACGCGGCATTGGCCGTGCGACAGCCTTAGCATTTGCGGAAAGTGGCGCCCGGGTGGCCATTAATTTTAGGGCCAATAGTGCTGCTGCTCAGGCAGTTTGCGAACTATTTGCGCTAAGCAAGGCTAAGCTTCAGTTGCCTGACCAATCAATTGCCGGATCACCTCTTTTTGGCTCGGGCTTACCGCAACGTTCAACACCCGGTTAGAGGTGTGCTCAGGTGCGCTTTGGCCGGCGTACAACTGCTCGCCAAGGATACCGAAAATGAATACAGACGCTTGTAACCCTTCCGGGATATTCAGGGCCGTGAACCCGTTCATTCCGGGGTATAACCTTACAATAGCAGGAATGTCCCGAAAAATCAGAAAAGCATCCAAATGCCGGAAAATTCCCTGGTCTTCACCAATTCGCACGCTCATCATCACCCTGCGCGATTTGCTATGGTAAGGCTTTTGGCAAGACCACCAGCCACAGCGGTCAACCTGAAACTGGTACTGCGTGTCGCCCGAATGTTCAAACAACAGACTGGAGGCAAAATGCCAGTCGAATACGGGTTGACCTGATATAGACCGGATCGCGGAGGCGCCCCCTGAAAAAAGGCGCATGCGCTGCGGTTTGCGAAAAAAGGCAGTGGAGGACAACCGGATCTGAATGGGAAGCGCCACCTCGAGTGGGTGACCCGACTGGAAGGCTTGGATCTGAAATTGTGCAGCGGCTTCCAATAAATTGCCATTAGCGGAAGTCGGGCGACCGAATAGCAGGATGTCGGCCAAGGTATAAAGCTCTTTCAGAACGATTTCCACCGTTCCGAAAATCCGTCTTTTACGGTCGCGGTTCATAAAAGCACAAGCCGGAATGCTCAACTGCATGCCGCCTGTAGTCAACAAGCGTTGGGGCATCGTGCTGTCAATTACAAAATGTTGCGTACGGAAGTCCTCCCGATACAGGAATTCGCCCGGCATCCGGTAAGGAATACTTACCTGTGGCTGCCGGGGCGCCGAATGTTGTTGTGCAATCATGAACGTGTGCGTTTTCTCTGTAAAAGAATGGACGCATTCAGGAAGGATATTCGCAAACACAGAAAATCTAATGGTGCGAAATAGACATACGGGCGCTGATTTGCCCTACTACAAGAGTGGAAGGAATTTCAGCGCGAAGTATTTGTGTGTAGCCTGAAGCGTCAAGAGTTAACGCCTCTCAAAGACAATAATCCCAAGCAAGTAAAAAATAGAGAATGATGGAGGGTGGAAATTGTGTAGAATCTTGTGGACAAATATAAACATATTTTTGAAAAGAAAGGAGATATTAGAGCAAAGATTTTAGACCGGGCTTTTTTCTTTTCCGCCATCTATTGTCTAATATCTAAAATCTAATATCTAAAATCTCGACATGAAGCCTTTGGCAGAGCGGATGCGCCCGCAAACACTAAGCGAATACACCGGACAGCGGCATTTGGTAGGGGAGGGGGCTGTGTTACAACGAGCCATTGCTTCGGGGGTGATCCCGTCTGTCATTTTATGGGGGCCGCCGGGGGTTGGGAAAACAACGCTGGCCCGTATCATTGCGAACGAATTGAAACGGCCGATCCATACTTTAAGCGCGGTACATTCCGGGGTAAAAGACGTGCGCGACGCCATTGAAAAAGCCCGCAGTCAGCGATTTTTTAACAGCCAGAACCCGTTGCTGTTCATTGATGAAATCCACCGCTTCAGCAAGTCGCAGCAAGACTCGCTGCTGGGTGCGGTGGAGGAAGGCGTGATTACCCTCATTGGCGCAACAACGGAAAACCCTTCCTTTGAAGTCATTCCGGCTTTGTTGTCGCGCTGCCAGGTCTATGTCCTGAAATCTTTGGAGAAAGAGGACTTGATCTATTTGATTAATCAAGCTTTGCAACACGATGAATATCTGAAAGATAAGTCAATTCGGATAGAAACTTACGACGCCCTGCTCCACCTCTCCGGCGGCGATGCGCGCAAGCTCTACAACATCCTCGAACTGGCTGCCGGGGAAGCCACAGGCGGCCAGGAAGTGGTCATCAACGACGACTATATCACGGCATTGGTGCAACAGCACATTGCCCTTTACGACAAAGGTGGCGAAGTGCATTACGATGTGGCTTCGGCTTTCATCAAATCCATCCGGGGCAGTGACCCCAACGCGGCAGTATATTGGTTAGCCCGCATGATCGAAGGCGGGGAAGATGTGAAATTCATCGCCCGCCGCATGATGATCGCCGCTTCGGAAGACATTGGCTTAGCCAACCCCAATGGCCTGCTGATGGCGACGACTGCGTTTCAGGCAGTTCAGGCGGTTGGTTTGCCGGAAGCCCGCATCATCCTCTCGCAAGCAGCTATTTATTTAGCCACTTCGCCCAAAAGCAATTCTGCCTATATGGCCATCAATAACGCGCAGGAGCTTGTTCGCAAAAGCGGCAACCTGCCCATTCCACTCCACTTGCGCAACGCGCCAACCAGCCTGATGAAGCAATTGGGCTACGGCAAAGGCTACCGCTATGCCCACGATTTTCCGGGCAATTTTGTGGTACAGGAATTCCTGCCCGATGAGGTTTCCGGAACCAAGCTATTCGAGCCACAACAAAATCCGGCGGAAGAGAAAATCAAGCAAAAGCTGAAGCAGGATTGGAAGGATAAGTATGGGTATTGAGCTTGTATGTTTGCCTGTGTATTGTACCGCTGAACTCTGATTCAGCGGCACCATGATTTTTGGGGTTTTGTTGTTCTTTTTTTCTGGTTTTAAAATACGCTAAATGCTGATTTTTAGATTTTTGCATTTTAAAAAATGAAAAAGATGCTGTAATCTCCTATGTCGTTGCTAAGAAAGATAGTAATGCTGTTATACTAAAAAAGCCTTTTTCTTTGCAAAAGGCGCTCTGAAAATTTTCATGTTTTAATAGATGGAGTATGCCTAAAAATTAGATTTTTTTAGTAACTTCATAAATTAATTCAACATGAAAAATTTGTTTCCGATGCTCCGATGCTCCGATGCTCCGATGCTCCGATGATTTCTTCGCTAAAAAAGCCGGGCATGCTTCTGTTATTTTCTTTGATGAGCTTGTCTATTGCAATAGCTCAGGAACCTGAACCAGGAAGTACTAGTACAACAGATAGTGTTATTTATGAAAGCCCGATTCGAATTGAGCTATTGGGTAGCGCAATGCTAAGGTTTCAAACGGATGCTGCCGCTTATCTTAAATGGGGAAAAGTGAACGGTGCTACACAATATTCCGTGTACTATAAAACGGTATCTGCATCTTCGTGGAGTAGCTTTCAGGTTTCTTCTACGGAGGCAGTTCTGGAAAATCTTGCACTTGACACAGAGTATACCTGGAGGGTTACTGTGAGCGCGGATGAAGACGCTTATGTTTCAGATTCAGAACTGTTGTCAACATTTCCACAAACTGAGCCCATTAAGTTGTCAGACTTCTTTTACAATAAATTATCCCGTTGGTTTTCGGGGGGCGAACCGACTGTTGGTTTGCTCGATTATATAGCGACTTCCGATATACATCACTATGAGAAGCTGGCATTTTTACAAGCATTTGCATTGGACAATGCTCCGCTTGTTAAATCTATGAGCAATTCGCCAATCATTTCTTCCTGGCTTCCTCCAACCCAGCCAGGACAAAACCCGGATATTTTGCATTTTAACGGAGAGTGTAAGTGTAAGGTGATTACAGCTGGTAATAATGTAGTTAGGCCTGTTGAGAGAAGGATAGAAGAAACTGGTGAGATTTTGCCAAAAGTAAGACAGTTCGTCGAACGTGGCTCCGGCGACAAAACTTTTGTTGATCGCTTCGAGAGTGGGCCAGCCAAATTTATCACTTTACGCCAAAATGAAAATAGCGGTGGAATGGGATACAGGTTGAGTAATTTGCAGGGAAGTCTGGAAGATGGTTCTGTGACCACCCAAGCGGCTCGGCTCAGATTTTTTCTGGGATGCGCAAACAGTGGTGGTACTAACGCAACAACAAGTAATTTACCAGAACGGTGCCAGTGTGAAAGACCATTGTATGTTCATTATGAATATACCACACGGTTACATGTAAAGACAGAAAAGAAAAATTGCTGGTTTTCGAAAGGGGCGGCAGCAGCGGCAGAAGACCTGGCCTTTGTGCTGGCGTTTAATGACAGAACCGGTGAAATGACGGCTTTGGATGCCGGTCATGCGATGCTTGGAAGGCAATGCAGTACTACCTGGAATCCTGATTTCTGGATACAACTGTTGAATGTGGTCAGTCCGGTTGCTCAGTTTTTGGTTGGTACACTCGATACTTCATCGAGTAATATTCCTACCACTACTCAAATTGAGGAATTTATTCAGGAACTGCAAACCCTTATTGGCACACCGTTCAGCAACCGGGCTGGCAACTGCGAGACAGTGCAGGAAGACAGAGTCTTGGTATCGGGGGCAAATACGCTTACCTTAAGCCCGAACTACCCAATTACGGTCGGTTTGTTTTCCGCTTATCTGGTAGAAACACGAGGATTTGGCTGCTACAGATCTGAAGCAGGAGTTGCCAGTGATTATTTCCTGACAGGGGTTGTAGAAAGTCAATTAACTGAAGACCCGGAATGTTGTACAGATAAATTTGCTACATACTTGCTGGGATCTTTATCTGCTCCGCCAGAAGCGGATGTACAGGTTGATGCGGTTAATAGCATGGACAACAGACTGGATGATGCTGGATTTGAATTAGGCGCATATGGTTCATGGTATAATTTTGAGACCAGTATCCATACAGGTATTGTAGGTTTGAAAAAAAGGCAATTTTCCATCATGCGAGGCCCCTCCTGCGAGATCAGAGATGAAGGGGATGGTGGTTTTCAGGATGACCCGGTTTATGGGATGGCTAATTCAACAAATGCAGTATCTGAAATAGCCTTGTACCCAACGATCACAGGAAGTTTCGTCAATATAAATATTCCTGTGCAGGTGCCGCAGCACATTCGCATTCGTTTTATGGGCATACAGGGAAAAATAGTAACAGAAGCTTACGATGGCCTGCTCGATAAAGGAATCCATACGCTTTCTTTTTCGGTAGGTCATCTGCCTTCAGGCACTTACATTGCATTTATTGAGTCAGCTAACAATACGGACAGGGTCAAATTTATTGTACACTAATTTTTGAAATGACCTGGGCTGAACAGACTGACTCAGCCCGGGTCATTTTTTCTATTCAAAAAACACATTACCATGAAAAATAGCTTATTGTGCGCTTTTGCTATGTTGTTCGTCGTCGCCCTATCAGCTCCCGGCTGCAAAAAACTGATCGCCTGCGACTGTGAAACCTGGGAAAACTGCCTTGCCGGAGATTGCATGGTGAAAGAAAATGTCTATTTTCTGGGAGAAACGGGAATAGAATTAGAAGGCGAAAATTTTTATGTTGGGATCATGCAAGGTGAGGTTTGTCCGGACACGATTGTTGTGGATTTGATAGAAGAAGAATACTATATGAAATTGTATGTGAAAGAACTCAGGGATAGTGGCCGCTATGAAGCAAAAAACATTGCGCCTGTTTATATAAGAAGGTCTGACACGTTTGCGATTGACAGTTCTTATGGTGCTGCATGCCAAGGTCAATTATGTCCTGATTGGCACGTTAGTTTGGAATACCAGGTGTTTCCGGACAGTATTAATATGACATTGTACTTAATCCCCGTATTTGGGACAGCGGAAGATAAACTGAATTACGTGACTTTGCATAAAAAATAATTCGTGACCAAACCTCAACTTCACTATGAAAAATCTCATCTTTCTGGTATTTAGGGGCATATTGTTTTTTATGCCTGTGTCGAATTTTTTTGCACAGGCAATCCCACACTGTGGCAATTCTCCTGAGTGGGAGGCAGAATTGTCAGATCCTGTTCAGCAAGCACGCAGACAGGTAATGGAGGCTGCCATTGCGGAGGCCATGCAGCGGGACGATGCCATTACGTCGCGTTCGCCCATCGTGATTCCTGTGGTGGTGCATGTTGTTTGGAGGGATCCCGAAGAAAACATAGACGATGCCCGGATTTGGTCGCAAATCGAACGGTTGAATTTAGACTTCAATGCTGAAAACGAGGATATAGATCAGGTTCCGGATGAATTCAAACCCTTTGTGGGCAACCCCGGCATTCGTTTTTGTCTCGCAGCGGAGGATCCGGCTGGCAATCCCACCAATGGCATTGTGCGGGTTCAGACAACAGAACGGGGGATTGCCATGAAGCGGGATAATTTATTTTACTCCGACCGGGGCGGCAGCAATGCTTGGGATCCAACGCGATACCTAAATATATGGACAGGAGACAATTTTACACCCAACGGTATTTCGGTAACAGGTTATGCCTATTCTCCCTGGACTGAAACGCCGGAAAGATCAGGTATTGTTATATCCTTAGATTTCTTTGGGATAAATGATTCAAGGCTCGGCATGGGGCGGCTTGCGGTACACGAGGTGGGGCATTATCTGGGGCTTCGTCATATCTGGGGTGACAACAGCCCGCCTACCTGCAATGATGACGATGGCATTTCAGATACGCCGAATCAATTTTTTTACAACTTCAATTGCCCAAGTTACCCCCAGCATTCCTGTGATGGAACCTCAAACATGTTTATGAATTACATGGATTATGTGTATGACCGGTGTATGATGATGTTTACTAAAGAACAAACACAACTGATGAATGCCGTATTGGCTTTGTATCGCCCGGGGTTGTTGAATACGACCATTCCGTGTGTTCAAAAACCAGAGCGGGTGTTTGCAGATGCTTTTACCGTGTATCCAAATCCGGCTCGCAGGGCAATTTACCTCAATTTTGCGGAGCAAGTTGCCGAACCGGGCGAAATTCTGCTCTACAACATCAATGGGCGCGTGGTCTTTAGGGAGTTTTTTATTCTTCGGAACGGCATGGAGGTTATGCTGCATGACCTGATTCCAGGGATGTATTTTTTGCGCATTGGCGAAAGCATGAGGAAGTTAATTGTACATCCATAGTTGTAAGGAGTCATTCATTCAATTGGGTTTGTATGGATAGATTCGTATATTTCGCGTTTTAAGGAGTTATTCAATAACAGTATGCTCGACGCCCTTAAACGCGAATTAAAAGAACTCATCGGCGACAACCGCCACGAAGAGGTGTTTCGCCGGTTGACGGAAGAGGTCTTGCTGGTGAACAGCGATTTGTACAACGACGCCATTTTGCTGGAAAGCAAACACCGCGAATCGGTTCGGGCCGGCAACCTCAGCCTGATCGCTTTTGAAGAAAAAAACATCAATTTCAGCAATACCAGTCAGGCGCTCATCTGGCTCGTCAACAACATCACACCAGCTGTTTTGGGCGATAAGCTCCGCCAAAAGGCTGAGTCCTTCCGAAGTGTGCCTGCCCTTCACGCCTTCACCTGCGACCGGGTGGCGCAAAACGAATTTTTCCAACTCAACTACTACGATACGCCCGGCCCAGAGCAAAAATTGCGCTTTTTTTACCTCTACGGCGATGCGCGCCAGGAACACGAAAGCCTTTTCAAACGGCTGGGTTACGAAATCGGCGGGCATTTGCTGAATTGGGAAAAAGGCGACTACAATCCGGGTACAAAAATCAAGTTTGTAGATTGCAAACCCCCAGTACACGACAACCCTAAATTGTTTCAAATCAACGTCATGCGCGAGCTATTGGCTCGGTTTTTCGAGCCGGTCAATAACTTACAACCCATCCTGAGTAAAAAACTGAACGAAGTACTG
>Ga0163155_10000078_pt1 | contig 98622 bp, 82 predicted proteins | sample OliLakLV19SP4G1_FD_148611 | JGI IMG/M metagenome (GOLD analysis project Ga0163155, IMG submission 148611) | Freshwater microbial mat bacterial communities from Lake Vanda, McMurdo Dry Valleys, Antarctica - Oligotrophic Lake LV.19.SP4.G1 | ecosystem: Environmental > Aquatic > Freshwater > Lake >... | reverse complement strand
CCACAGGTCCTTACATCGTAAATCACTTTAAAGAAACCGCCGTACACGTAAGTATATACGGTGGTGTGAGAGGGCGGCAAAGTTAAATAGCTTTGCCCCCTACTTTAATTTATAAATAATTTGGTTTATAATATAAACTACTTTATGTTTGTGTTCCAAATATGATTTTTCTTTATGCGACATTTGAAAATTGGATTATTTTTTTTACTCGCTATTGGTCTATTTCAGGCTGTAACTGCACAGGTTACCATAAAAGGAGTGATAAAAGATAATAAGGCAAAACCTGTTAGCGGCGTTAGTATTTCAATAAAAGATAGTTATGATGGTGGCACTTCTGACTCAACCGGAAAATATTCTTTCAAAACCTCTGAGAAAGGGGAGCAGTTGCTTATAGTAAGCTCTATTGGTTACAAGACGATTGAGCAAAAAATAAACCTTACGTCTGGCGTATTAACTATTGATGTTACCATCAAAGAAGAAATCAGTGAATTAACAGCCGTTATTCTTTCTGCCGGAACTTTTGAAGCCAGTGACAGAAAAAAAGCTGCCGCCGTTTTAGATCCAATTGATATTGTAACAACCGCCAGTGCCAATGGCGATATAACAGGTGCTTTAAAAACATTGCCCGGCGCACAACAAGTGGGGGAGAGTGAAGGGCTTTTTGTTCGGGGTGGTACCGCCGCAGAAACAAAAACATTTATTGATGGTACGTTGGTAAATAATTTCTTCTTTAGCAGTGTACCGAATATTGCGCAATTTGGCCGCTTCTCTCCATTTCTTTTTAAAGGAACAGTCTTTAGTACCGGTGGCTATTCAGCCTTATACGGCCAGGCACTTTCTTCTGCATTAATTCTCGAATCTATTGATTTGCCGGAACAGTCTTCTGCCAATTTGGGCATCTCTGTTTTGAGTGGCAGTGCAGGCTATCAAAACCTTGCAAAAGATAAAAAATCATCATGGGGGTTTAGCTATAGTTACACCGACCTGAGCCTGGCATTTGCAATCATCAAACAAAGACAGGATTTTTCAAAAGTGCCAACCACCCATAACCTGGATGCCAACTTTCGTATCAAGACATCGAAGACGGGGATACTAAAATATTACGGATACTTCAGCAGTAATAAACTGGCTTTTACTACAAACAGTATTGACTCGTTAGGTTACTTAGACAAGTTTGCTATCGGCAATAAAAATTCTTATCATAACCTCTCCTGGAAGGAAAATCTTGGAAAGGGATGGAAGATTAACTCAGGAATTTCCTATTCCAGCAACAAAGATGATGTAAACAGTAACATGCAAAATCAAGGTAAACAGGATGTGGTACTTGGAAACCTGGAGTTTAAAAAATTTGGGGTGGATACAAAAGGTGGATATTTCAATGCTAAAGCGGTACTCGAGAAAAGACTAAAAGGATTAAGTGCTATCCGTTTCGGAACAGAGTATAATTATGGGAACGATAAATCTGTTTATGAAGCTTATAACGGTCAGCGTTTCCCTGATACAATAAAAGGGCATATCAATGCAGTATTCGCAGAAGCGGATGTGTATGCTACCAATGCGCTGGCAGTAAAAGGCGGTTTCAGGCTAGAGTATTCTTCCTTACTGAATAAGATAAATATCGCTCCACGTTTTTCAGTGGCGTACAAATTAGGAAAAGGAAGCCAGGCTTCTGTTGCCTATGGTATCTTTTATCAGGATCCTGAAAGGCGATACCTGCCCACATCTGTTGCCCTAAACTTTATGAAAGCTACTCATTATATAGTCCAGTATCAGAAAGTGGCAAACGGTCAATCTTTCCGGACAGAAATATTTTATAAAAAATATGACAACTTAGTGAAGACAGGAATCGTCAACTTCAGGAATGGAGCCATCAACAACAACGGTTTTGGGGATGCCAAAGGGATTGAATTTTTCTGGAGAGATAAAAAGACAATCAAAGATCTCGATTACTGGATTTCATATTCCTACCTGGATACTAAAAGAGATTTTTTGAACTTCCCTTTTGCCATCAGACCAAATTTTGCAGCAAAACATACCAGCTCGGTAGTGGTGAAAAAATTTGTACAGAAAATAAAGACCAATGTAAACTTTGCGTATAACTATGCCAGTGGCCGACCTTATTACAATATCGGGTTTGATGGAAGCAACAATAAATTTACTGACCAGGGAACTATACCTGATTTTCACAATGTAAGCTTTGCATTAAACTATCTGCCGGCAATCGGTAAGAAGAATGCCAAATCATTTCCGGTTTATGTTTTCCAGGTAAGTAATGTTTTCAATATCAAACAAACGTATGGCTATAACTATTCCTACAATGGTTACCGGAAAGAAGCGATAACACCCACATCAAGAGTCTTTGTCTTTATTGGTGCCTTTATCAGTTTTGGTGTTGACAGAAGCGACGAAGTAATTAATAGTGCATTATAAACTACATAAATAAAAATTGTATGGAACAATATTCACAAAACCTGCCTGCCGGACAAGCAGGTTCAGAACAAAAAGATGCCAAACTCTGGGCTATTGCAAAAAAAAGAGCTGGATTTAAAAGAGATTTGGTTACTTATATTGTAATTAATGCTTTTCTATGGCTTATATGGTTATTAGGAAGTAAAAACCAGAACTATAGCGGAATCCCCTGGCCCGTTTGGCCGACAGCCGGTTGGGGAATCGCCATTATTATCCAGTACTTTGAAGCATACAGATTTTCAAAAGAAATCGCAGTGGAGAAAGAGTATGAAAAATTGAAACAACAGCAATAAAATATATTTATCAATCTTTAAAACAACAACAATGAAAAAGGTTTTTTTATTTCTTTTTACAACAGTAATGGTTTCCGCAACATTTGCACAAAGCGAAAAATATGTAAAAGCCATGGAGCCAAAAGTGGCTATGCTAGACACCAGCAATTCAGCCGACGCCTGGAAAGATTTAGGCAATACATTTGAAAGAATAGCGGAGGCAGAAAAAACACAATGGGCACCTTTCTATTACGCTGCTTTTTGTAATGTGATGGCTGGCACTATGTTTATGCCGCAGGATGGCAGTTTTGGTGATAATAGTGCTATCTCTGATCCTTATGCAGATAAAGCTGAAGGGCTTCTTAATAAAGCTGAAGCACTGAGTAAAGATAATTCTGAGATTTACTGTGTAAGAAAAATGATACATAGCCTGAGAATGATGGGTAATGCTATGGCAAGATTCATGACAGAGGGTGCCAAGGCAACAGAGGCATTAGAAAAAGCGAAGACATTAAATGCCAACAATCCCCGCATCTATATTTTAGAAGGGCAGGATAAATTTTATACACCAGAGCAGTTTGGTGGTAGTAAGGATGAAGCAAAAAAGCTTTTCGAAAAGGCAAATGGAATTTTTATGGTTTCAAAACCCGGTAGTAGTATAGAGCCGCAATGGGGAAGAGGGCAAGTCGGATATTTTCTTTCTCAGTTTAAATAAATGAAACCCCTGGCCCTTACTTGCTTTGGGCCAGGATTTTTACTTTAATTCTATTATATGAAAGAAGAAAATTTTTCACCCGAGCAAAATCTGCAGCTTATTCAAACCATGATAAGCAAAACAAAGCAGGACATGTCTGATAACAGTATCTATTTCCTTGTTTGGGGGTGGCTTACTTTTTTTGCCTGTACCGGGCAGTTTGTGCTGAAGCATATTTACAACTATGAGAAGCATTACCTGGTATGGCTGGTGGTTATTGTCGGTATCATTTTCTCTATTTACCAGGGAAGAAAAGAAGAAAGAATAAAAAGGGCTACTACATATATTGATGATAGTATAAAATATCTGTGGTCCGGTATGGCTGCCAGTTTTTTTGTATTAGGGATGATACTTACCAGGTTAGGATGGGGAACAGTCGTATTTCCTTTTTTTATTATGCTCTATGGCCTCGGCACATTTGTGTCTGGCAGCATTATACGGTTCAGGCCATTAGTAATTGGAGGTATTGTAGCCTGGGTATTGGCTATTGGCAGTACCTTTGTAAGTTATGATTACCAGATGTTATTTGGTGCTGCAGCTATCCTGGTTAGCTATATAATACCAGCCTACTTGCTTCGTTCCAGAAACAAAACTGCAAATAACTAATTCTTTTATTATGACACAGCCAGAAAAGCAATTAAGCGAAAAGGAAAGTCTTGACCTTATTGCATTGATGATCAATAAAGCAAAAGACACCCGTCGTGATACCGGTATTGCGGCTATTATGTGGGGGGCTGTGATAGCCATTTGTTCGTTGGTGCGTCTATCAGAAATTCACTTTGGCTATAAATTGCCTTTTGATATCTATTTACTCACCTTTGCAGCTGTCATTCCACAAATTTATTTTTCCGTTAAAGAGAAAAAGAAAAGAAAGGCAAAAGCTTATGGCGACGTTTTTTTTGATAATATGTGGATGGCATTCGGCATTTGTATTTTTCTGATGATTTTTATTACTGGTTCAATGTACAGCGGGTTAAAGCCGGTGATGGATGAGTATCAGCAATTAACCGGACATGCAGCACCTTTTAACTTTTACGAGTATAACTCTTCCTTTTTTCTTTTATTGTACGGCCTGCCAACTTTTGTAACAGGGGTTAGTATGAAATTCAAACCCATGTTATGGGGTGGTTTACTTTGCTGGGTATGTTGTATCATTACTCTTTATACTACGGTAAAAATTGATTTGATATTAACTGCAGTGTCTTCCATTTTTGCCTGGTTTATTCCAGGCCTTATCATGGAGAAAGATTATAGAAAGGCAAAAATGGGGCTAGCTGCAGCTAATGTTTAAAGAACTTGACCCCATATTACATTCGCAGCTCCGGCTGTCCGTTATGTCACTTCTCATTAGTGTAAAGGAAGCTGAGTTTACATTTATACGGGAAAAAACAAATTCTACTGCCGGTAACCTGAGTGTGCAGATTCAAAAACTGAAAGATGCAGGTTATATTGATGTGACCAAACAGTTCAAGGATAATTACCCGCTAACAATTTGTAAAATTACAAAACAAGGTATTAAGGCTTTCGAAGAATACGTTAGCAACCTGCAATCGTATATCGGTAAGGGCTAAAAGCGAGAAAGCCCCTTAGACAAGGGGCTTCTTTCTCAATTGGTACTCTAAGTGTATAAAAAATTAACGAAGATTACCCCCTCAAATATTTTTTCTGGTCAGTGGTTGGTGTATTGCGAACCGGTTGCAGGATCAATTGTGAGACAGCTCCTTCTCTCTTTGGTGTAAGTATTTTTTCCATTACTCTTTTCAGGCGGTTGAAGGCTGATTGCAACTCTTTTTTTACAGACTTGGCCATACTCTTTGTTTTTAAACGTTTGGATTAATTTCAACTACGGCAGAATATTCAGTTTGCCGGTTTTTATTAATCAGCTTGATTCGGTATAAAACTTTTTGGTTGCCTGCTTTTTCATAAAACTGGTACTTACCGGTGTCGGGCTTATCTGTTCCAAAAACCAGGGCGGCAATAGAAAAGTTTTTGCCATCTGTACTCTTTTCTATTTCAAACTGGTCAGCTGATTCGTTTTCATTTACTTCCCAGTTCAGGACAACTTTTTGACTGCTGATGCTACCGGTAACACTGATCAATTTGGCAGGCGTAATAGAAATTCTGGTGGCTGAAAGGGGCGAAGGGCTGGTAAAAGGGGCCAAAGCAGCTTGTGCATTGGAAGGCTGGTACATGATCCGCAATGCTATAATTGCTACAAAGGCAGTTAATTTTATCATTTCTTAGGGGTTTGAATTAAAATTTTCAAGTCGCCCACAGAAATATTGGATGTTCGTATCGGGTGTGAACTATACCGGATGAAAACTGTTAATTAAGTTGGATCTGTACATCACTGTGGAAAATACTGCTGTGTGAGGTACGGGTGTTTATCGTAGTTTTACTTGGGTATATGTGGTTTTCCGAATCGTAAACAAACCTACCATTTGCCTCTTATATATGCAAGAGTTTGACCGAAAATATTTTTTCAAAGATGAAAATACTTCCCGGCCAAGGTCAACCTTGTAATACATTTGCCTTAATAATTAATGATGAGTGCAGTAATACAGGTAAAACACCTGACTAAAGATTTTAAAGAACTAAAAGCAGTTAGTGACCTTTCCTTTACAGTAGATGCAGGGCAGGTTTATGGCTTTCTGGGTCAAAACGGGGCAGGTAAATCTACGACCATAAGGATGCTGCTCACATTGATCAAACCGACTTCAGGGGAAATAGAAATATTTGGATTGAACCTGCACAAGCACCGGAATGAAATTCTTCGCCAGGTGGGAGCCATTATTGAGCGTCCGGATCTCTATAAATACCTGACAGCCCTGGAAAACCTCCGGATCTTTGCTGCGATGAGTGGGGTTAAGGTTTCTGAAAAAAAATTAATGGAACAGCTGGAAATGGTAGGACTGGCAGCAAGAGCACATAGTAAAGTGAAAACTTATTCACAGGGGATGAAGCAACGGCTCGGTATTGCCACGGCCCTGGTGCATGATCCGAAACTTATTATTTTAGATGAACCCACTAACGGGTTAGACCCGCAGGGCATTGCGGATATAAGGAACCTGATCCTTCAACTGAGCAGGGAGATGAATAAAACATTGCTGATTTCCTCCCACTTGTTAAGTGAAATGGAGCTGATCGCTGATTCAATGATAATCATTGATAAAGGTATAAAAGTGGTGGAAGGAAAAGTGAATGAACTTTTTGACCCGGCTGAAACAGTGGTGGAACTCAAAACGACGGATGATGCCGTGGCCTATGAACGATTACAACAATCGGGGTTACAACAATTTGTAAGCGGTAAAAGAAATGACTGTATTTTATTAAAGCTGCACCGCAACGATACCCCTGCTGTACTGAAGGAACTGGTGCAGATGAATATCAATGTGATTTCTTTTCACTCCCGTCATTCACTGGAAGATTATTTTTTATCATTAACAGGCCATCCTAATGCTGAAGCTATTACGAATTGAGTTATTCAAAATATTTAAACGCCCACGAACCTATATTGCTTTTGGGGCTATTGCTGCTGTGGTCATATTGTTTCAGGTAGGAATGAAGTTTGATGGTAAAACCTACCTTGACCTGGTACTAAACAATGTCAGTGATTCATTCGAGGTGTCAGATGAGTTTAAATCCAAATTACTGAATGGTTATTTTATTTGTTTTGCCATTCTGAACATATTATTAATACAAATGCCCCTGCTGGTGGCATTAGTAGCAGGAGATGCTATTGCCGGCGAGGCCAATATGGGAACATTGCGTTTATCGCTGACAAAGCCTGTTAGCAGGACACAATACATGCTGGTAAAATTCATGGCTTCCATTATCTATACGCTTCTTTTATTGATCTGGCTGGCGGTACTGGCACTTTTTGGAAGTATGCTGGTATTTGGTACTAATTCCCTGGTGATTTTCCGTTCCGAGGTTATTGAACAGATGAACAGCTATGACGTAATGTGGAGATATTTTGCGGCATTTGGATATGCTGCTGTGGCATTAACGACCGTATCGGCGCTTGCATTTCTGTTAAGTGTATTTGCAGAAAACGCTATTGGCCCCATCATTGCTACGATGAGTATTGTGATCGTACTGACCATCTTATCAGAGTTTAATATCCCTATCTATGATAAAACAGTTAAGCCTTACCTCTTTACCACTCATATGGTGGCCTGGAAAGGCTTTTTCTATGTCCAGGCCGATTCTGATAATAAAACAATAGACGGCACGATCCAAAACTTGCCCGCTATTTTACGAAGTATGGGGGTTCTGGTCATTTATATCGTCGGCTTTGTAGGAACTGCTATCTGGATCTTCCGGCGAAAGGATATTTTGACATAAAAAAAGTAACATGAAAAAGAGTTTATTAGTGGTCTTATTACTAAGTATGGTGTTGCTGGTGAATGCCCAAACCCCGGATGATGTAATTAAGAATGTGAAGGCTAAACTGGACAAGGTGAACGACTACCAGGCCAAGGGTAAAATGAAAACGAATGTGATCTTTATAAAGGCACCTGTTGCTAATGTAAAAGTTTATTATAAAAAGCCGAATAAACTCCGTATCAATAATGAGAGTGGCATTTCTTTTATTCCCAAAGGGTCGGTCAATATTAACCTGGGAAATATTTTCGTAAATACCAACGGTTTTGATATCATCGATATGGGGATAGAGGCCAAGACCAACCTTCGTATCATTAAACTATTGCCCAGGGACGAAAATTCGGATGTAGTCCTGTCAACTCTTTATATCGATGAATCCCAATCGCTGATCAAAAAAGCAACAACCACTACCAAGGAAAACGGAACCTATGAACTCCATATGACCTATGGAAAGTATGCCGACTACGGGCTGGCAGATAAAGTGATCTTTAGCTTCAATATCAAGGACTATAAATTACCAAAAGGCATCACATTTGATTATGATGATGGCAGCAAAAAAAAGGAAAGCCCGGACAAACTGAAAGACAAAAAGGGGAAAGTAGAAATTACCTACTCGGATTACAGCATTAACAAAGGAGTACCGGATTCCATTTTTAAATAAAACCTGCCTTAGCCTTCGTCGATGATCTCATCTTTTGCATTGGCTAGTATGGAAGGTGTCATTTTTCTCAGAGGGTTTTTCCTGTTCTCCTCGTACTCAGCCCGATGTTTGATGATATTAATACATTCAAAAACAGCTGTGATAAATGAAGAGGTATCTGCCTTGTCCTTTCCGGCAATGTCAAAGGCGGTACCATGGTCGGGGGAGGTTCTTACCATGGGCAGGCCGGCTGTATAATTAACGCCCTCACCAGTGGCTAATGTTTTAAAAGGGATCAGCCCCTGGTCATGGTACATGGCCAGTACGGCGTCAAACCGTTCAAAACTGCGGCGGGCAAAAAAGGCATCCGGACTATAGGGCCCTACGACCAGTATATTATTATTTTTTGCTTCTTTTATAGCGGGTTTGATGATCGTTTCTTCTTCATTGCCGATCACGCCTTCATCACCGGCATGCGGGTTCAGCCCGAGTACTGCAATACGGGGTTTGTCGATACCAAAATCCTTTTGCAGGCTTTGCTGAATGATATTCAGCTTGCTAACAATTTTTTCCTTAGTAATATGCCGGGCAATTTCGGCTACGGGTATATGTTCGGTAACAAGCGCTACCCGGAAATTACCGGCGCAAAGCATCATCACTACATCATTCACGCCAAACATGCTTTTCAGGTAGGGGGTATGACCTGTAAAGCTAAACTCAGGAGATTGGATATTTTTTTTGTGAATAGGTGCCGTTACCAGCCCGTCAATTTGTTTTTGTTTGAGGGCCGCTACGGCAGTTTGAAGGGAGAGGATAGCATATTTACCCCCGGTATCACTGAGCTGACCCGGGTTGACTGCTACTTCTTCCTCCCAGCAGTTGTAGAGGTTGATCTGTTTGTGGCTGATCCGGCTGAAGTCTTTTATGTTTTGGTAGGTAAAGTTGACTTCCGGCATTGATTTCCGGTAGAAATTAATGACCTTATTAGAGGCAAAAATGATCGGGGTGCAATGCTCCAGGATACGGTTGTCTGAAAAGGTTTTAATAATCAGTTCAATGCCGATACCGTTCAGGTCGCCGCAGGAAATACCGATCACTGGTTTTTGCAAGGTGGTCATAATTTTAATTTTCCAGGTAAAAATAGCAAAAAATATAGTAGTGTTCACTACTGACCTTATAGGTGCAAATGAAAAAAGCCGGTTATTCCGGCTTTTTTCATTCATAAGTTTAATACTATTTTTATCTTAATCCTTTCATCACCTTTCGGATAGCTACATGGTCATTGATGCTCACTTTCAGCAGGTAGATACCCGTTGGTATTCCACTGGTGTTGTTTAGAATAAGGGCATTAACACCCGTGTTGATTTGCTGCCTGCTGGTTTTAATTACTTTTCCATAGTTGTCTATCAGTTCTACCTTAGCCATCGCAGCTACAGGCGAGGATATCTCATATTGTATTTCATTATAGAATGGATTAACAACTGCTCCTAATTCCCAATCCCTTATTTCAATAAGGCTGAGTTGTATGGTTCTGGAATACTTCTTTGTTGTTTGACCCGACATAACTACAATTCGGTAATAGACTTTACCTGTTACCGGTCTTGGGTCATCGTAACTATAATAATTTTTTTCTGAGTTGATATTATTATAGCCATTCAAAATACCTATGGAAGTAAAGTTGATGCCATCATCACTTCTTTCAATACTGTATTTTATTATTCCTGTTTCTGTACTTGTTACCCACGATATTTTAGCTTTATCCAATATAAGTCTGCCTGAAACAGTTAACAGATCTGTCGAAAGAACAGGCCCGCAGCCGGTTAATACAGTCAATGTAATCGATGTAGGGTCCGAAAAATTACAGGTAGAACTTGAAAGGTTAGAAGTGGTAGTAGCTACTACAACCCGGTACAGGTCATCATTATTTCCGGCAGTAGTAGCACTGGTGGGGATAGTGTAGGAAGTAACATACTGCCACATACCATTAACCATGGTAGGACTTGCGGTAGCAGTAGTTCCGGGTATATCGACCCAGGTAACACCACCATCAGTGCTGGTCTGCCATTTGTATTCGACATACGTGTTATAAAACGATCTAACCGTATCGGTAATAGTAATTATGTTAGCTGCACATACAGTGGGGCTGGCAGAAGGTGAATAATTCATATTCGGAAAGCAGGTTCGCAGGCTGATATCATCCAGGGCCCAGTCATTACCACCACCACCCGGTGCATTGTTACGAAGGGTGAGTGTAAAATTGGTTTCTGAAGGCCCGGTTCTGTAAACAAAAGCCCTCCGCACCCAGTTATTTAATGTATCAGAACCCGTTTGGGTACCTCCTAATCCCTGGTAAAGTATATCTCCGGTAGTATAATAATCAATTCCATTAATCTGGTAAGCTACATTAGGCCTAACCCCGGATGAGTCTCCGGTGGCTGTCGGAATATAACCAGCAGAACCAGTTCCACGTCCCTGTACATCACAACCGCATTTGTAGCAAACATTTTTGAACCATGCCGATACTTCATAATAAGTATTCGGACAGGCGCCTGATACATTAAAACTAAAAGCAAGATCGGTTCGGTAAGCCGCATTCACCACTATCATATATCCACATGGATTCGTGGAGCTGATCGGTAAACTTAAGTTACATGGATTATTGCCTTTTGCAGTATTTGTTGCATTCGTATGATCACCGCTTATATCAAATACCGTATGCACCCTTGCTGCATTTCCTTTCGGCACCGTTTGTACAGTGGTACCGGCGGCACTGGTATTATTGGCTATACCATATTGATAATCCTGTGGGGCGCCAGCCGCAAAGTTGGTGTAGACGTAGTTCGTACTCGAAGAGCTACCCCGGTTTTGCAAATAGGGTGGAGCACCAGTTGGTACTCCAAATGTTCCGTTGAACTCATCGCCAAGAATATTTGATTGCGTAGTTGAATTAGGACAAATACCCTGGCTTTGAAAAACCATAAGGCTGTCTTTGGGGAAATTTATATTATATGAAATTCCGGTAACAGAGTCCCGGTATGTCATTCTTCCACCGCCAAATTCAATTTTCGTATTATATCCGGCATTTACAATAACCCGGTATGTGGCCATTACAATACAGGTATTAGTAAAAAAGGATGGGGTGGAATTACTTCTCAATTTACCCCTTGCAAAACGGGTGGCACCGGTGCCCATATTCATTTGAATGGTAGTATCAGCACCGGCACCTGCTGTACTGTACCAACCTGCATCAGCCGCATCAAACAAATCAGTATAGCTTAAAAATAGTTTTCCTTCGTTAGTGCGCAATGCAAGATTGTTTGCCTTAAGGGCAAACCCATTACCAGGGGATAGCGTATCATAAAAAGCAATACTATCAACCCCATGATGGATTCCAGCGTTTCTATTAATAACCAGTGTTGCCCTTATTTCCAGTTCATCCCCCGGGTTAACGGTGCCACCTACGGTGCCGGCAGAAATATTGACATAGCTTTTTGCATAATCCATAACAGCACCTGCTGCAGGATCTGTTATACATATAAAGAAGTTATATGATCCAGCGGCGACTGGAGCAAGAAGATTATTTGTAGTGATTCTTATATAATAAGTAGCTCCAACTATTAAACCTGCACCACCCGGTGTAGTCCTGGTATTTAAAGTTGTAGGAGTTGCACTAACTGTAATACAGGCAAGTGAGGTTAATACACCACAGGTGCCTGAGAATAATTGTATTCTTGGACTGGCAGTTAATAAGTTTGCACCAATATTTGATAAGGTGATGCTAGGGTAAGTAGATTGGGCCACAAAACTATACCAGACTTCTGGTGATGCGTTATTACCGCAAAGACCAGGTATACCAGCAGTTGCAGTAGCATTGATTAGTGTTCCACTTACATTACTACAGGAAGTACTACTTGTAAGAATGAATGCATTTGCACATAAATCGTTGGCTGGAGGCGCTGCTGCAGCTGTAACGCAAATATTAAAATTGGCAACGGTGCCTAAACCGGATGGATTCACATTAAAATTAGCAACCCTTATATAATAAGTAAAACCAATAGTTAATCCTGCTTGCGTAATGGTTGTAGCTGAAACACAAGCCACTGAAATAAGACCTGCACAGGTACCCCGGTATAACTGAATTCTAGGAACCGTAAAATTTGCTCCCAGACTGCTTAATGTTACTGTATGAGAAACCCCTGTTGCCACAAACGTATACCAAACATCAAAATAATTGCCGGCTGCAAAACACCCTATAGGTGTTCCTGCATTTAGGGTAGCTAAGTCTAAAGTACCAGCTGTATTAACACAGGCTGCACCTGGGGTAAGGGCTACGGCCCCTGTGCACTCATCATTAGCTGGGGGATGCTGAATACAAATATTAAAATTCCAGTCGCTGCTTATACCACCTATTGGGTTTGCGAGTACAAATACCCTGGCATAATAAAAAGTACCCACCGTTAACCCTGTTATAGTTCTTCTGCCACTGGCTGTTGCCACGGTCTGGCATCCCAATGAAACTAAGCTTCCGCAAGTGCCACTCAATACCTCCATATAAGTAGTGGCGGTGGTTAATCTTGAACCAAGACCACCGACTGTTACCGTTTGGTTAGCATTGACTGCCTGGAACCTGAACCATACTTCATAAGTAGTGGTTAGTGTACCTGCGCATGCACCAGCAGGTCCAAGGCTGGTTGCATAATATAAATTCCCAGTAGTGTTTGAGCAGGTCGCATTAGAGGTAAGGGTTGTTGCCCCGCTGCAATTGTCATTAGCAGGTGTAGCCGGAGGATGCGTAACACAAATATCAAATTTGAATTGGTTACCTGGTGTAGATCCACCGACATTTGAAACCCTGATATAATACGTGCTTCCAATTGACAGGCCTGTAGCAGTCATTGTTGAGGTACCGCAGGCCACCGAGGTTAATGTACCACAGGCGCCGCTAAATAATTGTATGGCAGGATTCGTAAAATTATTTTGAAGGTTGCTTATAGTAACTGTTTGTGATGTAGAGGCTGCTGTAAACAGAAACCAAACATCATAGTGAGTGCCAACGGGTGCACAGCCTACTGGAATACCTGCACTGGCTGTTGTATTTTTTAAATCGTACTGGATATTATTACAGGACAGACCTGACGTAAGTGTAATGGCTCCGGCACATTCATCATTAGATGGAGGTGGCGGGGCAAAAGCAGATAAAATTATTATTGCAGATACTATTATACAAAGTATAGTTTTTGCTTTCAGCAAATATTGAAAAAGTGGTTTCATCAGATTGGACTTATAATGTTTTAAACGGATGATGGACTACTTGCAAAATAAGGGTAAACGACTATGTGTTGCAATAGCATTTATGCTTATTTTTTAATAGGGGTTTTACGATAAGAAATTAAGCAGAAGTACTTATAAAAAAGCCATCACTGTTAAATATCTTGCAAACTGAAAACCACTGTTATTTAAAATCCACTATCATGAAAAAGCTATTAACCTGCTTTACTTTTTTTATTTCTCTTTATTCATTTTCTCAAAGCAACACTTTCGCAGGCGTCAGTCTGACGCCTACTTCTAGTACTTGTATCACTGGTACAAACCAATTTATTGGTCATACTATATTTAGTGCTACGAATGAAATCACTCTTTCAATTACTGGTAATAATTGTAGTTCGTTAAATACTACAGTCGATAGTTGGTATAAGTTTACCACACAATCCGAATTCCCGGTAATTACTGTAACTCCTACAGGTAGTTCATGGACTACAACAGTTCCAATTAAAATACAAATTCTTGCAGGAACCGTTCTGACATCTCTAATTGAAAGAGGATGCGGAAGCAGTGCTAATAGTGGTGTAGTGATAGGTACACCTGTTAATGTTGCCCCTACCACTGCATTAACTCCAGGTACAGATTACTATGTAAGAGTGTCCAAAGGAACAACAGGTAACCCCGGAGGTCCAAGTGCTAATTGGAATTTTAATATATGTTTTAAAGAAGGTACGGCAAGCCGTATGGGTGAAGTGTTTAAACAAACTATATTATCTGCTGCTAACGTACTTAACTACCCCTGGGAAATTATTTATGGCCCTGATAATAATTTATGGATAACAGAAGCAAGAGGGTATAAAGTATATAAAATGGATCCAACTACTGGCACAAAAACAACAGTGCTGGATCTGACAAGTGGTAGTACCTGGTTAACAAGTAACGGTGCGCCGGCTGGTTCAGATTCCCTGGCAGCAATCAATACATCTTCATGGAATGGTGGATGGCCTTCCGGCTCCTCTACTAACCCTAACTGGCCACAGGGTGGTTTTGCAGGTATGGCATTGCACCCGAAATTTTTAGATGGAACCGGAATTAATGATTATGCTTATGTAACGTATGTACACCGGTATTTATATGGCGGGGGTACAAGAACTGGTGTAGTATTCAGAAATAAATTAATAAGACTTACTTATAACACTACTACACAAAAATTCAGCTCACCTGTTGTATTGTGCGATACACTACCTGGTAGTAACGATCATAATTCACAACGAATTATTATTGCGGCTGTTACTCCAGGAGGGCCAAAATTTCTTTTTTATTCAAATGGTGATATGGGGGCAGGACAATTTGGCAACAGGGACCGTCCTATGAAAGCACAGAACCCTGCCTCTTATGAAGGAAAGATTTTGCGGTTTAACCTTGTGTCAGATGGTGATGCAGGAGGAAATGCATGGATACCCAACGATAATCCATATTCAGCCACCAGTGCTGTTTACAGCATTGGTATAAGGAATAATCAGGGTTTAGCATATGATACGACATTAAACATTTTGTATGGTTCGTCTCATGGACCCTACAGCGATGATGAAATAAATATAATACAAGCCTCTAAAAATTACGGGCATCCATCAGTAATTGGTTATGCGTCGGATGGTAACTATAATGGTACTTCTACACAGCCTCTGAATACAAGCGTAACTGCCGGTGCTCCTTACACTGATAATACTGGCATTTCAACTTGTATGCCTATTGGTAATGAAGCTACTAATGCAGCAACTATTGGAAGTTCGTATAAAGATCCGCTTTTTTCTGCCTATGCCTCAACAAACGCTACGATAAAAAATTCATGGAGTTTAAATACTGGAAATGCCAATTGGGAATCAGAGGCATGGTCTGGACTGGATTTGTATAGTAATAAAGTTATTCCGGGGTGGAAACAATCATTAGTAGCCTCTGGTTTAAAATGGGGGCGAATGATAAAAGTTAAATTGGATCCTACCGGAACAACATTACTTCCTCCTGTTGTTATTGGTACTCCTTATATGGATACGGTAACCTATTTTCAAAGTATTAACCGCTACAGAGATTTAGCATTTGCACCTAATGGGAAAGATATTTTCCTGGTAATGGATAATAGTTCAGCTACCTCAGGCCCGGGAGTAGGTAACCCAACTGTGCCAGGCTGCCCTGGTTGTGTAATCAAGTATTCGTTCCTGGGATATGCAGATAGTGCAGGGGCAGGAGTAAGTACAATTCCAAAGTCTATTGATGTAACTAAGGGAACTAACAATACTTGTAATACAGGAACAACTGTTACAATTGATGCAACAAACAATAAGTTATGGGTACCTATCACTGGTTCTGATGGAAATATTATGGCAGAAATAAAAGCCAATGGTAATAACCTCGGTGTGGTCACTTCTTCATTTTATCAAAAAGCACCAGGCGCTATTAGGGTTAAAAATGGGGCTCGTTACCTGGATAGAAATATTACTATAACCCCAACTGTTCAACCAGGCAGCAATGTGGATATAAGATTATATATTACAAAAGCAGAGTATGATGATCTGGATGCAGATGCTCTTAGCGGGATTGTTACATCTGCTGATATTAAAATTTTGAAAAATGGTGACGCCTGTCTAAGTGCAGTAGCAGCAGCAACCACCCTAGTACCTACCACTACTGCAACACACGGTGCTAGTGGTTATGTATTAAAGGGTTCTATTTCATCTTTTTCATCATTTTACTTTGGTAGTAATAATATTACGCTGCCGCTTAATCTGCTTACGTTTACCGGATCATTGCAAAGAAATAATACAGCATTATTAAAATGGGAAACAGAAAATGAAGTTAATGTGTCACATTTTAAAGTAGAAAGAAGTGCTGATGGAAATAGCTTTATTGCAATTGGCGAAGTAAGGGCACAGGGAAGCAACAATACAACTACTCAATATTCGCTTGTTGATAATAATATCGCCAATCTTTCATCACCTGTTATTTATTATCGTTTAAAAATGATGGATATAGATGGCTCTTTTAAGTATTCCAGCATAGTACCGATTTCACTGGCTGATATCACAGGCAGAATAACATTGGCACCTAACCCGGTTATTAATGAAGTAAAAGTAAGTATTAATGCACCCGCTGATGGAAAAGTACAATGGAGATTGATAGATAATACAGGAAGGGTAATCATGTACAATTCATTGCTAGTTAGAAAAGGAACTGGTAACAATTTTACTATTGATATGAGTAAAAAGGCAAATGGGTCTTATTATTTAAGTGTCGAAGGCCCGGGCCTGAATCAGAAAGTTAAACTACAGAAATTATAAAACAAGAAGCTGGTTATTATTTGCAGGTTTAATCCTGCTGACCCTCTCCGCACAGGAGAGGGTTTTTTATATGTGCCATGTATGCTCTTTTAGAATAGGGTGCAAGTCCCGAACAAGCGTTCATAACTGGGAACTGTTGCTTAAAGCATGAGCCCTGCTTTGAAGCCGGGACTGAAGAAAGAAGAAGGCAATAGGAGCTGATAACAATCAGAAACAGGATGTAAGATATATTGAGGGATGGCAAGCAGGCATTGGCCAGCTAAGTCATAAAGTAATCCGTAACCAAGTGGTGTAAGTGGGGCCGAAGTTATTTATACCTTCGTTCCCTACTTTAGTTTAAGACGCTATAAACAGAGCATATACCGGTAAAATAAAATTGCACAGTTTTATTGTTATTATAGGAAATAGTTATAGATTTTGGCTCCATCTTAAATTATTTTTCATGAAAAAAGCCACCATCCCCATTATTTTCGTTTTTCTGGTTTCTGCAAAGTCATTTGCTCAATCAAGTTGTAGTGGTATCGCTGCTATCAATTTTCAAAAATGGAATAATATAAGCGGTACGGCTGTTTCAAATCTCACCAACAACGTCAATTATCCCAATAACCCTTCGTCTATTGGTACAAGTACAATTTTTGAAATGCCAGGTAATGCAGGCAATAATTTTGGTATAAGGATGAATGGGTTTATTTGTCCCCCATCCACGGGTTCTTATGTTTTCTGGATTGCGAGCGACGAAGCTGCGGAATTATGGCTTAGTACTACCAGTAGTACGGCTAATAAGGTCCGTATTGCTTATAATACCGCCAAAACGAATTCCCGGCAGTGGACTAAATTCAGCACGCAAAAATCAATAGCTATTTCATTAGTAGCAGGACAGTTATATTATGTGGAAGCCTTAATGAAAGAAGGAACAGGCAATGACAATCTTGCTGTTGGTTGGGCAAAACCCGGACAATCAACTTCTGCCCCAAGTGAAGTAGTACCGGGTACTAATCTTCGTACCCAATTACCCGATACACAACCACCTTCAAGCCCGACCAACCTGGGTTCTTCTGCCATCACAACAAATTCTTTTATTTTATCATGGACCGCTTCTTCTGATAATGTTGGCGTTACAGGTTATGATGTTTATCAAAACGGAGTAAAAATTAATGTTGCAAATATTACAGGAACAACTTATAATGTTACCGGTTTAGCCGCAGAAACAACTTATGGCTATTATGTAAAAGCTAAAGATGGAGCAGCTAATCAGAGTGCAGCAAGTGCTACATTAAATGTCACTACTACAGCACCGGATGCAACACCACCAACTCCTCCAACTAATCTTGTTTCTTCAATAATCACACAAACTTCTTTTACTTTAAAATGGACAGCTTCAACAGATAATATTGTTGTTACGGGCTATGATGTTTACCAGAACGGGATAAAGAAAAATACAGCAACTATTATAACTACCTCCTATAACGTAACCGGGTTGACTTCCGCAACAGCCTATACATTTTATGTAGTGGCAAAAGATGCGGCAGGTAACCAGAGTGTAGCAAGCAGTACATTAGGTGTAAGTACACTGGTGCCTGGTACTCCTTCGGAATCATTTACCATGCGGACAGTTATAGCAAGCCAGCGAATGCCGCATGACCTGGTGTATGGCCCTGATAATAATATTTGGTATACCGAAAGATTTGCCGGGAAAGTAAGTTTTGTACACCCTGCAACCGGTGTTAAAACAACCGTGCTCACACTGGGTGCTGCTATGGTTCGTGTCGGCGGACAAGATGGCTTAATGGGGCTGGCATTACATCCGGAATTTAACTTTGGCAAACCCTATGTTTATATTTCTTATACTTATCAATCAACCAGTACTACAGTAAGGAAAACAAGAATTGAAAGGTATACGTATAATTCTACAGCAAAACTGTTAGAGTCCCCCGTGACTATTTTGCAGGATATCCCCGGCAGCAACGATCATAACTCTGCAAGAATTGCAATAGGACCTGACCTGAAGTTATATTATACAGTCGGCGATATGGGAGCTGGCCAGTATGATAATTTAAGCCGCCCCAATAATGCTCAAAACCTGGCTATCAATGAAGGAAAGATACTCCGGTTAAATACTGAGGCCATCGCAGGCTCGTGGATACCTGCTGATAACCCTTTTACAATTACAGGGCAACCTACAGCGGTATATACATTTGGTCATCGAAATCCACAAGGTCTGGTATGGGGCAATGTAAATGGAGTTGATATTCTATACAGTACGGAGCATGGTCCTTATAGCGATGATGAAGTAAACAAAATTGAAGTGGGTCGTAATTATGGCTGGCCCAATGTGATTGGCTGGTGTGATGGAAATTATAATGGAAGAACAACCGGTGGTTATGCAATAGTTAATGAACAAACAAATTGTACTACATTGAACGCAAAAGAGCCACTTCGTTCTTTGTTTCCCACCACCAATCCACCAACCGGGGGTGATAATATGTTATGGCCTTCTACAGCGCCTTCCGGAACGGAGTTCTACGGCGGCACCGCCATTCCAGGTTGGCAGCATTCATTATTGGTTGCACAATTAAAAAAAGGATCTATTGCGAGACTCAAATTGAGTAACGATGGACTGAATATAATTTCAGATACTATTAATTATTTCCAGGGTCTTGGCCGGTTCCGGGATGTAGTGGTGTCACCAGATGGGTTAAAAATTTATGTAGCATGTGATTCAAGTGGGTCCACTTCAGGCCCTACCGGCAATGTTACAACAACACCTGCCAACCCGGGCAGTATTCTTGAATTTACTTATCAGCAAACACCTGCATTTAGAAATATCAATAAGCTAATTACAGAAAACCTGAATGACAGGGCTATTGATGTGTATCCTAATCCGGCAAATACATTTATCATGGTATATAATTACAACAATGCGCCGGGTAGACTGCTTGAATTATACGACTTGAGTGGCAGAATTGTTAATAAAGCATCGATAAGTTCGGTAACGACAAGAATAGAAATCTCTGCACTCCCTAACGGAATCTATGTATTAAAAATTATCAGCGAAAAAGGTAAAATAATCAGGACAGAGAAAATTATCGTTTATCATTAAAAGCTCGGTCATAAAACTGGCTGGATTTGGCAGAAGTATCTGTAACCGATGCGAAAGGGAAAGTGTTGTTCCGGACAAAGGGGATGTTGATGGCGGGTAGCAATACGCTAACGTTCATCCAGGCAGTTAAGCTGCGCCCGGGCATTTATTATTTACGTCTTCATACCGGTCAGTCGGGCTTTACCTACGGTTCAGCGTAATAAAACAGATGGCTGGTATTATTACTAGAAATTACTGCAGACCCTCTTCCAAAGGAAGAGGGTTTTTTCATGCCCGGATCCTTCACAAATTACCGAAATAGCCATGTGGAAAGTTGAAATACTGGGCAGTGTATTATACAGGTATAAATTCCTTGCAGGTAATTAAGCTGTATTGTAGCTTCAATCCGGAATAAGCCATTTTTATTTCCCTGTTTGAACCAATTTTCACCGACAGGAAGAACATAAGCACAGCATCTCTTCCTCGACAGCCATAGCTGCTAAGAGCGCTATTCATAACTTTTTGTTCGTTCCCCACCAACGGCAAATAGCTGGATAAGTATTGTAATCCTATTGTGCGTAAAGTTCAAATCCGGTCTATGAAAAAAATCTTTACCCTACTCCTGCGTTACTGGTATATTTTCTTTTTGCTGGCACCAACCCCTGTTCATGCTCAATGCCCCGTTGGTTATACGCAATCACAGATCAACTGGGACTTCCTGGATTACCTGGTTTCCAATGGCAGTTACAGTGGTTTTGTTACCAATGCCCTCGCAAGCAACCAGCATTTTATGATGGGTACGACAAGAGTAAGCATCGCAGCTACCACTCCTTCCTTTACCCTGGCGGGTGAGAACGCAACACATACCGGCGAACTGGCAGGCTATATTGGTCAGGATGTTCAATACACACCTACGATCAATAACGACAGTATTGTGATCACGTTTGACCAGGTGGTTACCAATGCCCGGTTTGCTCTTTACGATATAGATAATCTTGCTTCCTTCAGAATTTCTGCCCGCGATGCGGCTGGTGTGGCACTGAACCCTACCGTAACATTGCAGGCTTCTACGATTTTGACATTGGGAGGCCTTCCTACGGCAGTTACGGTTGGAACGGCCAGCGCAACCAACCTGCCTACCAATACTAATACCGGCAGCGCTATTGTTTCAGTTACCGGCCCTGTAAAAGTGATCAAAATCGTTATCCTTAATCGCGGCAGCGATCCCATGTTCTGGCTGTCGGATATTAATGGATGCGTATCGGGAAGTTTTCCGAACAACTGGAGAAATATCAGCCGCCCTTTTACCGGGATGCCGGCCTATATCCTTACCGTAGAGGATAATAATTTTTTGATGCTGAACCCAGCCAATGGCAGGGCCAAACCTTTGTTTACTGATCCGGGATGGACCAATGTGAATGGGATGGCCTATGATCCAGTTAACCGGGTACTCTATTATACGTTTAGTTTAATGCCCAGTTCGGTTACCAATAAAACCATCTGGAAGTATAACCTGGATGCCGAAACCATTGGCACCTTGGTGGCAGATGTTACGGCTTCATTGGGTATCCCTACTTACGACCAGGGTGTAGAATCCGGCTCTGCAAGCTTTTATAACGGCTTTTATTATTTTGGGGTGGAGTCTTCTAACAGCAGTAGAACATCCGGTCGAGAAAATACGGTATGGCGGATCGAATTTGATGCTGCCCAAAACCCTACCCGTGCTACGCAGGTGTATGCAACCCGTAGTGACAGCTCTATTGGCGGAACCAATACATTGATACATGACTGGAGTGATGTGGGTGTTACCAATAATGCCATGATGTATGATTTTGATGGTGCCGCCAGCGATCCGGAGTGGTATCATTTTAACCTGATGACTGCTCAACGAACTGAGTATATTCCGACCGGAACAGGAATCAATCACCCCCGCCAGTTAGCGATCGACTGGGCGGAGAATGTTTATAACCAGGGAAATAATTTATCAACTTCTCCCAGTACAGGTTTTATTGTACCCTATAATTATAATGGTACAGTCAATGCAGCACAGAATTACACGGTTACCTTAAATGCTGTTCCGCCAAGCGGTAGCTGGGGAGATTGCAGTGAAGCATTTCGTCCGCTATGCGATTTTGGTGATGCGCCAGCTTCTTATGATCCCGATCCCTGGAGCCCGGCTGTACACGAAAGAGATACTGCTTTACGGATAGGCCCAACATTTGACCGGGAGTGGAATAAAATATCTTCTTTACCCGCCAATGCCGACGGAGCTGATGAAGATGGGCTTTCATATACTCCCATCTTTTCACCCGTTGCCGGTAATTACCTGGCACAGGTGTCTGTATATAATAATACCGGTGATAATGCAACCCTGATTGCCTGGCTTGATTTCAATGGCAACGGAACGTTTGACAGCGGGGAAGCCTGCCAGACCATTCCGCCCGTACCTTCAACCCCGGCTCTGCAATACAGGTATTTGTACTGGCCTTCGGCACCAACGCCGCTACCTAATGGATCTTACACTTACCTACGCATAAGATTGACAAGAGCCGTGCATGGAATGACCAATGCCAATCCCACTGGCTATTACGAAGATGGCGAAACGGAAGATTATACCATACTGGTAGACGATTATCCCCTAACCGTGAACCTCCTTTCATTTGATGCAAGACTGATCACAGGTGATAAAGTAAAACTGGACTGGACCAGTTCAGGAGAAGAGAATTTCAATGGATTTGAACTACAACGCAGTGCTGATAATAGTAACTGGACGGCCATCAATACTATCAACGCTACCGGAAATGGAAGCGCTGCCGGGAATAGCTATACGTATACCGACCTGAATCCATTGCCGGGTAAATCATTTTACCGGCTTAGAATGATAAGTGGTGGCGGTAATTATCGGTACAGTGATGTAAGAACAATTCTGATACGGAAAGGGATACAGGACATAACTGTCTCCCCTAACCCTGCCAGTGAAACAGCTTTGCTCACCATACAATCCTTGCAGAACGGGGAAGCAGGAATAAGTATCACGGATATTAAAGGGCGGATCGTTTACCGGCAAACGATTTTCGTCACAAAAGGAGTGAATAATATAGATATACCAGTGGTGCAAAAGTTGAATAGCGGCCTGTATATCGTAGAAGTGAGGATACAGGAGGAAAAGATCACTGAAAAACTCATCATCAGTAAAAAATAAATCAAATAATAATTGTACCACCTAAATCCTGTTTTATGAAATTAACCCAGTCACTCATTTACAGCTTTCTTTTTCTGCTGGCAACCGCTTTTGCCACAAGCGCCCAGCAATACAGTACAGTGAAAGTCTATCCGCCGCAAGACAAGACCCAACGAGCCAGTTTACTCGGGCTATTAGAGATTGATCATTTTGATGTGCAGGGTGGAGGCATTATTGCAGAAATAAATCAAGAGCAACTGGGAGCACTCAGCCGCAGTGGTTACCAGTATGAAATACTGGTGGCGAATGTTGCAGAAAAAGTAAAGGAATTGAACCGCCAATATTTTTCAGCTACTTCGCAGGGGAGGGCCGCAATGGAACAACCCGGTGGAACGGTAGCTAACCTTATTGTTACGCCATCGGCATTCCAGGTACAGGCAACATTGGGGGGCTTCTACAGTTTTACCCAAATGAATACAGCAATGAATAATCTCGTTGCTGCTTACCCAGGGATCGCACAGAAAACATCACTGGGTCTGTCAACCGAAGGAAGAAATATCTGGTGTATAAAAATTTCAGATAATGTAACGACGGATGAAACCAATGAGCCGGAAGTATTGTATATCGGTTTACAGCATGCCCGCGAAGCCATTGGTGGCAGCAGCATGATCTTCTTTATGCAATACCTCTGTGAGAATTATGCCACGGATCCACGGATACAGGCACTGGTTAATAACCGGGAGATCTTTATTATTCCCTGTATGAACCCGGATGGATGGGAGTATAACCGAAGCACTAATCCGGGTGGAGGTGGCGGTTGGCGCAAGAACAGGCGAAATAATGGGGATGGAACTTTTGGCGTAGATCTTAATCGGAACTGGAGCGAGGACTGGGCCAATTGTACTGGCGCCACTTCCAGTTGCGGTTCGGGTAATACCATCAGCGATGTTTATTGGGGACCTGCTGCTTTTTCTGAACCGGAGACCAATGCCATTCGGAATTTTGTTATTTCTCGTCAAATTGTTTCCTGTAATGACCAGCATTCATTTGGTCCTTATTACTCACTTCCATTTGGAAGGCCTACCCTGCATACCGGTTCTGATTCATTAAGTATTGCAGAACAGCAATATTATCGCGCCATACCTGCAATGATGGGAAAATACAATGGTATGCGGGCCGGGAACAGCCTGCAATCGGTGGGATATGAAGTGGCAGGTGGTGTAAAAGACTGGATGCTGAAAGGGGATATTGGTACCGGTACAAAAGCGGTGGTAATGGGCCTTACAGGCGAAGGTGGTGCAGGTGGCGGTACAGGTGGTTCCTTTGGAAGTTTTTGGCCACCGGCCAGCGAAATCATCAACTTATCCAAGGGGATGGTTTTTCAAAACCTTCAAATGGCTTACGCTGCGGGCTCTTATGTAGATGTAACAGACCGGTCAGACATTGCCGTTAGTACAACCACCGGCACTTTCAATTTCCGGGTAAAAAGAATTGGGTTGGATAACGGACCCGTCACGGTCACCTTACTCCCGATCGAGAATATTACGGCCTGGGGTGCACCTGTTGTCATCAACTCATTACCTAATTACTTCGATGTGTATGATGGCGGCATCAATTATACTTTACACCCCGGTATCCAGTCTGGTTACCGGATCAGGTATGCCTGGCGGATACAGACCGGCGGACAGACCTACTATGATACCATTGTTAAGTTTTATAACCCTGTTCAGCTCTTTTATGATAATATGGAAGGAGCCAGTGTAGGCACCAATTGGGTGGTATCGGCCAACTGGAATTATACGACTACCAATGCCTTTGGGGGAGCTAAATCTTTATCCGAATCCCCTTCGGGTTTATATGGTGCCAACCGGAATGATAATGTGCGCTATAATGGCAGTTTCGACCTTAGCAATGCTACGGCGGCTTTTCTGAGTTTTTGGGTTCGCCACCGGGCAGAGAACTTTAGGGATAAATTACAGGTACAGGTCTCCGTTAATGGAACCATCTGGATACCTATATCCGGAAAAACGACTGTGCAGGAAGCAGGAACCCTGGATGGCAGTACTATTAACGGGCAGCCTGCACTAACCGGGATCCAGGAAGACTGGACACCCGAAGTCTTTGACTTGTCGGCTTACCTGGGTACACCGGCATTACGCCTTCGTTTTATGTTTAGTTCTGATGCTAACACAACCGGTTATGATTTCGAGGTGGATGATGGCTTTAATATTGACAATCTGAAACTTATAAAAAGTACTATTGCTTTTTTTACGCTACCGGTAAAATTCATCAGCATCAATGGTAAGTTAAAACCGGATAACAGTATTGAAGTCGAATGGGAAGCTGTTACCGACGCCAATCATGATTATTTTATTATTGAGAAATCAGCAGATGGTATTTCGTTTTCAGAAATAGGCCGGTTGCTGAACCTACCCTTCAGCTATATTGACAGAACTCCATTTGCGGGCAATAATTATTACCGGGTAAAGGGAGTGGACAAGAACCAGCAGGTAGATTATAGTAAAGTTATTAATGTGGTCTATAAGCCTGCTGTAGTACAGTGGTTATTATATCCCAACCCGGTGCAGGAGGAACTGAACCTGCGGCTCACCAGGATTGTTCCCGGTGGTGTAACGATCAGGATAACTGATATCAATGGAAAACAATTTTATTCACAACAGGCATATGCCGGCGATGGTACTGGCGATAAGAGGATCAATACAAGTACCTGGCCTTCGGGTGTATATATTTTGTACCTGGTCAACAGCAGGACTGAGATACTGGGGATACAAAAATTTGTCCGGCAATAGCGAATGGATTTTCTGCGTCACAACCCTGTCCGTCCTTTATTTCAGGATGGGCAGGGTTTTTTGGCAGCGCTGTTATAACGAAGGCGGGTAACATAGCGGTATCAACTACATTTGCATTCATGTACACCCTGAAAAAATCACTGGGCCAGCATTTTTTAAAAGATGAAAATATCTGTCGCAAGATCATATCTTCCTTGCAGCAACATCCTTTTACACAATTGCTGGAAATAGGTCCGGGAGGTGGTGCACTGACCAAATATCTCCTGGAGTTGATAGGCATTGATTTCAAAGCCGTGGAACTGGATGATGAGAAAGTGGAATACTTATTAAAGACCTGGCCACCATTACAGGGAAAGATCATTCACCAGAGTTTTTTGGATATGGATAAGCCCTTTACCGGGAAATTCACCCTGGTCGGTAATTTTCCCTACAATATTTCAACACAAATTCTTTTTAAGTCATTGGATTGGAAGGAGGAAGTGGAGTGTATCGTTGGCATGTTCCAGAAAGAAGTGGCACAGCGGGTGGCAGCCAAAGAAGGAAGTAAAGTGTATGGGGTAATCAGCGTCTTACTGCAGGCATTTTATACCGTGGAATATTTGTTTGATGTGCATCCAGGGTCTTTTCAACCACCCCCAAAAGTGGAAAGTGCTGTCATACGCTTATTGCCAAATCCCGCTGTACCGGGTATGCGGACTGAAAAGGATTTCTTTCTCCTGGTAAAAACGGCGTTTAACCAGCGAAGGAAAACATTACGAAATGCAGTAAAAAATTTATTTGATGCAGCGATATTGGAAGATGTATTGTTTAATAAAAGGGCAGAGCAACTAACCGTACAACAATTTGCTGATCTTACTTTTAAAATGCGATGACGAAAATTATTATTACCGGCAAAACACATCCTTATTTAATGGAGACCCTTCAGCAAAAAGGATATGAAGTGTTGTACCAGCCTGCTATTACCTATGATGAATTGAGCGCTACTATTCATAATGCGGTAGGCCTTGTGGTTACCACCCGGATCAACGTGGATAAAAACCTTATTGATAAGGCAACATCGCTGCAATGGATTGGCCGCCTCGGTAGTGGCATGGAACTGATTGATGTGGATTATGCAAGAGCCCGGGGCATACAATGTGAAAGTAGCCCGGAAGGAAACCGTACTGCTGTGGCAGAACATATTCTATGTTTATTGCTGAACCTGATGAACCATATTACTTCATCACATAACGAAGTAAAGCAGGGCCTATGGCGCAGGGATGAGAACAGGGGCACCGAACTCAGTGGTAAGACAGTTGGTATTATCGGTTTTGGAAATACCGGCCAGAGTTTTGCCAAACTGCTCCAACCATTTGGTGTAACGGTACTGGCCTACGATAAATATAAATTTGGTTTTGGTGGTGATTATATAAAAGAAGCCAGCCTGGAACAGGTATGCCGTTTTGCGGACGTAATCAGCTTTCATGTACCGCTCACCAATGAAACATTTCATATGGCCGATGCGGCCTTCTTTGATTTATTAGAACGCAAGCCTTATTTTTTGAACAGTTCCCGGGGCAATGTAGTAAGTCTGGGAGTACTGGTGAATGCATTAAAAGCCCATAAGATCGGCGGAGCCGGATTGGATGTGCTCGAAAATGAAAAATTAGATACCTATACAACTGTCGAACAAGAACAACTAGACTGGCTATTGGATCAGCCCAATGTTATCATCACCCCACATATTGCCGGCTACAGCCACGAATCCTTTTATAAAATGGCAAGGGTGCTGCTGGAAAAAATTAACCCCTGACGTGGAAGTAATTTTTTGTTAAAAAAAATTTTCCCGCCGGTATGGCATTATTCTTTCGGCAAAAAAGAAAAATGCTAAGAGAAAATATTTATTGGCTTTACTACTTGTCAGTAGTTTATTTTTTTCATCCTGTTCCAAATCATTTGAAGACCGTATCATCGGTAGCTGGCAACTGGAAGGAGCCTGGCGACGGGAATTATTTGGACGGGATTATTTTCAAACCGGGTACGAAAGCGGCATTTTTACTTTTATGGACAATGGAAATGCTACGTATACCAGTAGTACGGATACGATGACGGGTTACTGGCGGTCGGACCGGTATAATAATGGTTACTATAACAGTAACGGGGACTGGGAAACAAGATCGATGAAGTACCTGCGTATCAATCTTGCCAATTTCCAGCAAAACAGGTGCCTGGAATGGGAGTTTGATGATTTCAGTTTTCGGAACAACTGGACCGGCATAAGGACTGAGCAGTACTCACTTAGCAACGACAGGGTCTATGATTTAAAGCGGCGATAGGAATGATTAAAAAAAGTCAGCCAATTTGTTTCCTTTTCAAATAGTTTTCTATCTTTACTGTCTAATTATGCAACGCTTCAGCAAAAACTGAGGCGTTGTTATTTTTTTTGTCGTCTCACCTCAGTGAGACATAAAAAAGGAGGCGATCATGAGTGATTTACAATATGTGACGAAAGAGACACTGGAACATCTAAAAGCAGAATTGCAGAAGATGAAAGGCGTTGACCGCCCCGCTGCCAGCCGTGCTATTGCAGAAGCCAGGGAAAAGGGTGACCTGAAGGAAAATGCAGAATACGATGCGGCCAAGGAAGCACAGGGTATACTGGAGGCAAAAATTGCTGCTTACGAAGGTTCTATGGCCAATTTAAGGGTAATGGATGAAGCCGATATTGACACCAGTAAGGTTTCTATTCTTACTAAAGTTACCCTGACCAACCTGGGTACCAAAAAACAGGTGACTTATAAGATCGTCAGCGAAAAAGAGGCGGATCTGAAAGCCGGTAAAATTTCAGTGACTTCTCCCATTGGTAAAGGAATACTGGGTAAGCATGTCGGTGATACGGCTGAAGTACAGGCACCGGCCGGGGTGTTAAAGTTTAAAATAGAAGGGATCACTGCGTAAGAAGGATATTTAATAAAAAGATATGAGTTCTGTTGCGACAGAACTTTTTTTTTGCCGTACAGGGTAGTAGATTTGTTGTGTGAGATGGCTGTATTTGAGATCTGCGATCATTCCCCGGTAGTTAAGGGGGCTAAAGTCAAAAAGGATTAGTGGCATGACAATTTTTTCAAAAATCATTGCCGGTGAGATACCGGCCTATAAAATAGCGGAGAATGAAAAATTCTTTGCCTTCCTGGATATTTTCCCGTTGCGGGAGGGGCATGTGCTGGTAGTTCCCAAAATTGAAACCGACAAATTATTTGACCTGCCGGATGAATACCTGGGCGAACTACTATTATTTGCCCGGCCGATTGCCCTGGCCATAGAAAAAGCATTTGACTGCAATCGCTGCGGTATCAGCGTGGTGGGATTAGAAGTGCCACATGCCCATTTACACCTTATTCCTATTAACTCAGCGAATGACCTCAATTTTACAAAGGCTAAACCAGCTGCTTCAGCAGAAAAACTAAAGCAGGCACAGGAAAAAATTTTGATGTATTTATAAACGACTTTATGAAAATTTCGGCGTTGCTATTGCTGCCCTTTTTTATGATCACTGCCACCACTTCTTTTGGCCAGGAAAAAAATAAAGAAGTGATGATCAAAAAAATATTTACCGCGTTGGCGGAAAAAGACGAGGACGGATTTGTGGATCTGTTCCCGGATGTGAAAACGATCAAGGGCTTTATGTTAAAATCGCTGGCGAAAAATGGAGGAGGTAAAGATGAACAGGAAGTGAAATCTTTTTTAGAATCGCTTGATGACAGCAGCATGCAAATCGAATTTCGGGAGGATTTTCAAAAGTATATCCGTATGGGAGAGACGCATGGAGTGGATTGGTCAATGGCCCGGTTTCATTCTTATACGACCGATTCTGTACAGGTAACTGAAGATGGTATTACCACTCCCATGTTAAAAGGGAAAATTTATTTTATTCTTGATACAGCAAAATTCTTTATTAACTACGACGAAGTGATTTGGTTTGATCCCCATGGCTGGTATGGAGTTAATATCAATCTTATCGATCGCAAAAGCCGGGAGAACGAAGCAGAAGGATTTGATTGGGATAGCCAGGTGGTTGATTCTACCCTGATGATCATGGATTCCGCAGTGGCCGCTACCATGTCGGATACAGGTATGACCGTTATCGCAGAAGTAATACCACCAGGAAAAAACAAAATGAATAAGGAAAAGGAAAAAAATAAACCCATCAAGACAAAAACAAAAGCACACGCCCGTAAACCGGAGCTGTGAGCGTTCTATTTTTTAACCCTCGACGGGTTCTTTTTGATAAACTCATCCCAGCCTTTAACACCTTGACCGGCTTTGCCCAATACGGAACCGGATTGAAAATGATGGCACATCGCTACCGCTAATGCATCGGTAGCATCATAGTGCCTGGGATTTTCTTTAAAGGAAAGTAATGTTTGCAGCATTTTCATCACCTGTTCTTTATCCGCATTACCATTACCGGTAATGGATTGTTTTACTTTTTTAGGAGCATACTCTGTTACTTCCAGGCCATGCCGCATGGCGGCGGCAATGGCTACTCCCTGCGCCCTGCCCAGCTTAAGCATGCTCTGTACATTTTTTCCAAAGAATGGAGCTTCGATCGCAAAATCGGTTGGTTGGTACTTTGTAATTAATCCGCTGACAGTATTAAAGATGAGCTGTAATTTTTTATACCCATCTTTGATAGTACCGGGTTTGAGCACACCCAGTTCCAGCAGAGTCACTTCATTTCCTTTAACGGTGATCAAACCATAGCCCATCACGATGGTACCAGGATCGATGCCGAGGATTATTTTAGCAGGCTTTTGCAAACAGGAATGTATTTTTACATGACCCCGCCTATCTGCGGGGCAGGTGAATGAAACTAAACAAAAATAGCAAACTCTTTATCAACTACTTCCTCGGCCCCTTGCTATTTGTGTGGCTGGCCTGGTCTATTTACCGGCAAATACAATTACAACCCGATATTGAAACTGCCTGGTTGGGTATCAGAGAATCTTTCCGGACTCCGTTAGTATGGAATCTTGTTGCGGTTGTATTCCTTATGGTGGTCAACTGGTCGATCGAGGCCGTCAAGTGGAAAGTATCTGTTCGCAGCATCCAGGAGGTTAGTTTTTTAAAAGCACTGCGGGCTGTTTTATCCGGGGTGTCCTTTTCGGTAAGCACACCCAATCGCGTAGGCGAATACCTTGGAAGGGTATTATATATGGATGACGGCAACCGGCTAAAAACAATCTCTATAACGATCGTGGGAAGTATCAGCCAGCTTATCATTACTTTACTGATGGGCTGTATTGGTTTAATACTATTGCGACCGGGTATTGAATCCGGTCAACTCATATCTCCAATCTGGATGAAAGTGATCATCTATGGAACAGGAACTGTATTAGCAGGGCTGCTGCTTTTCTACTTCCGCTTATCCTGGCTGATCAAATGGGTGGATCGCTTGCCCGGCAGCAATCGGTTTGCGTACCTGGTAAGGGCGTTGGAAGATTTTGATACGGTATTGCTCTTAAAATTATTACTCTTGTCGGCCCTGCGGTTCGTGGTCTTCATAATACAGTATTACCTGCTGTTTCATTTATTCGCCGTGGATGTTTCCTGGGTAAACATTTTTTGGGCTGTCAGTGTTTCTTTTTTGGTGATGGCCGTGATACCAACCATTGCTATCGTAGAACTGGTGCAGCGGGGAAAAGTAATGACTACGATCATGGCACTTTATACAACCAACAATTTAGGTGTTGGTTTTACTACCGCCGGTATCTGGCTCATCAACCTGATCCTCCCGGCCATTATCGGCAGCTTGTTGATACTGGGAATGAAAAAACTATTTATTAAAAAAGATGATTAGTATCCGGGCGGTGCTTTGTCAAATCTCTTCCAGTTTGAAATAATCTTTTGCCCGTACACCCCGGTCCGTTTGTTGCAGATTGCAGCATTCATACACCGGGTCGTGTTCAAAGAAAAGAATATAGTTTCCTTCCACCGCTTCTTTCAAAAATGATTTCTTCTCGTTCAAGGTAGTAAGCGGGTTCATATCGTAGGCCATTACATAAGGAATAGGAATATGCCCGGCCGAAGGAAGCAGGTCGGCCATGAAGACAAGCGTCTTACCATTATAATTTATTTGCGGCAGCATCATGCTTTGGGTGTGGCCACTCACAAAGCGAACAGTAATGTTTTCTGTAAAGATGGTTTCACCAAGTCGCCAATCCTTTGGGCCAGCTACTTCAATAAATTTTAAACGGCCACTTTCTTCGATGGGTAGAATATTTTCTTTGAGGAAAGAGGCTTTTTCCCTTTCGTTCGGATAAACGGCCCAGTCCCAATGTTCTTTATTAGTCCAGTAGGTCGCATTCTTAAAAGCAGGGACTAATTTGTCTCCTTCTCTTTCAATGCTGCCCCCGCAATGATCGAAATGAAGATGCGTTAAGAATACATCCGTAATATCATCCTTTCCAAAACCATATTTCGCCAACGACTTATCAAGCGTATCATCACCATGCAGGTAATAATGGCTGAAAAATTTGGCATCCTGTTTATTACCATTACCATTGTCCACCAGTATCAGGCGGTTGCCATCTTCGATCAGTAAACAGCGCAATGCCCAGGAGCAAAGATTATTCTCATCGGCCGGGTTGATCTTATTCCACATGCTTTTGGGAACAACTCCAAACATAGCACCACCATCGAGTTTGAAATAACCGGTATTGATTGAGTAGAGTTTCATTTACCAGGCGATTTTTTTAATGCCGTTTGCGTAAATAACAGGCAAATAAGGGCTATGATGAAAAATACCATTAGTGCGAGTACGGAATACCTTTGTGAGCCGGTCAATTCATTGATAAAGCCAAAACTAAACATGCCGATCACAATTGCAATTTTTTCAGCTACATCATAAAAACTGAAAAAAGATGCTGTATCTCTTGTTTCGGGCATTAACTTGGCATAGGTCGACCGGCTAAGCGACTGAATACCTCCCATTACAAAACCAACCACCACGGCTAATAAATAAAAAGCCATAGTATTCTTGGCCGGGATCAAATAGGCTCCGATGCATAGGCCGATCCAGACAAATATGCAGATCATTAACGCAAACAGGTTACTTGTTCTTTTAGAGAGTGCGGCAATGGCAAATGCTCCCGGAATGGCGATCAGCTGGATGATCAGAATAGCGATGATCAAGCTGTCGGTTTCAATCTGTAATTCACTTTTGCCATATAGCGTAGCTGCCAGCATGACCGTTTGCACACCCATGCTGATAAAAAAGAAGGAAAGGAGAAAACGCTTCAACACCGGCATGTGGATCAATTGTTGCGCCACTTTTTTCAATTCGCCATAGCCATTACTAAGAATATTTCGCGGTATTCCTTCAGCGGCAGGCATGGGTTTCGGCAAGCGGCTTAACGAAAAATTTCCAAATGTAAACCACCATATACCCACCAGTAAAAAGGAAAGTTGTGTGGCAAAGCCTGTACTAAAACCCCAGAGATCGTTTTTTAGAATCAGCACAAAGCTCACTAATTGCAGAATAACACTTCCCACATAGCCGAAGGCAAAGCCTTTGGCACTAATACGATCCCGGTCTTTTGGGGCGGCAATTTCCGGCAAATAGGAATTATAAAAAACAAGCCCCGCCCAACTACCTATGCAGGCGAAGATCATACACAGAATACCAAGACCCAGATTGGTTTTATCAAAAAAGAAAAGGGTACTGCAGGCGATGCTTCCTATGGTCATAAAAAAGCGTAAAAAACTTTTTTTATTTCCTTTATAATCAGCAATGGAGGATAGCAAAGGGAGAATAAGGGCTACAATCAAAAAGCTGAAAGCCAGGGTGTAGTTGTATAAGGAAGTATTGATAAACTCCCGCCCAAGAAATATTACCGTATCCTGTTTGGTGGCTTCATTATTGTCGCCGGTTATACTTTCAAAATAAGCAGGGAAAACTGTTGAAGTAATGACAAGATTATATACGGAATTGGCCCAGTCATACATGGCCCAGCCGTTCACTACTTTTTTAGAAGCCGTTTGCATAATTACCCGGTTGATACATAAAAATAGGGAACCCTTTGCATTCAGGCATAAAAAAAGCTGCGAGAGTGACGCAGCCGTTTTTATATTAGTAATAGTTTAATAATCCCAGGCTTTTACCGTGTTCATATTTTCATCTGTCATGTAAAAGGAATAAGGCACATTAGCAAATACATTGTCCTTAATCTGCTTTGTCACTTTTTCAAGGTCAGTTACAAAACTCGCATCATTCCTGGCGGACTCGATCACGGGGAAACGTAGTGTAAAACGGTCACCGCTTTTCGTCATATAAATTTCTGCCCTGCCGCCATTAAAGGACCCGTTCTGTACAATATAATCAGCGATCATCTTCGACTCTTCGTCGGAGATACCTTTCCAGTAAAAATCGACTCCACCGGCTGAATCATGGTCAAAATCCGCTTTGGATATTGTCGTTTCATCCGTGGCGGGTGGTGCTTCCAGCCTTTTGGCCATGGCTTCATCATACAGAATAGTTTTATAATCTTTAAAGCTGCTGTTGGCTAAAGCAATATTTACTTTTTTGCCATCAAACAATTGCTTCGAAGCTTTTATACCAACTTCTTTAAAAATATCTTCGATCCCTTTCAGGGTGTCAAATACCGTCTTATCATATACAAAGCGGATCGTATATTCCTCGCCTTCCCTGGTCAGCTGCACACTGGCTTTCTTATCAGCACTAAAAAATGATTCCTTTAAAAATTCGCCGGTTTTTTTGGCATCCTCTTCGGTCACGCCATCACCTTTGTAAAAAACTTCAGCTTTTGTGCCGGGCACTTCTACTTTTTTACCGAAATTGGAACATGCCGTCAATGAAACAGCAGCAAGGATAATATATGCAATTTTTTTCATGTGTTTATTTTTGGTTTAATGGATAAATTTTGTGGCTATTGGGTTTTTATGCATCAATAACACCGGTTGCCAATAACACCAGCAGCACAATGCCTGCAATGATGCGGTAAATACCAAATGGCCTAAAGCCATATACTTTCAGAAAATTAATAAAAAAGCGAATCGCCAGCATGGCCACGACAAAAGCAACGATGTTGCCGATAATAAAGGATACGGTATTTTCCTGGGTGGAAGTGATAAGGTCAATTCCCTTTTGCACCGTACCATCACTGCCGGGCCATTTTTTAATGAACAAAGTATACGCTGTAGCGGCAAACATGGTTGGCACCGCCAGGAAAAAGGAAAATTCGGCGGCAAGGTTCCGTGTTAGTTTTTGCTGCATACCCCCAATAATCGAAGCAGCACTGCGGCTCACACCCGGAACCATGGCCAGCACCTGCCAGCAACCGATGATAAAAGACCGGCCGAAACCCAGCTGATCTTCCGATTCCACCGTTGGTTTTTTGAAAGCTTTGTCAATAACCAATAAAACAATACCACCGGCGAGCATGGCGATTGCCACTACGGTAGGGTTGAAAAGCAATTCATCTATTTTATCGGCAAAAAGATAACCCAATATCAAAGCAGGCAAAACACCGATCGCCAGTTTAGCATAAAACTGCCAGTGGCGGAACTGGAAAAATTGCCGCCAGTAAATAACCACAACCGCCAGGATGGCGCCCAACTGAATAGAAACAGTAAACAGGTTGACAAAACTTTTTTCTTCCGGAGTTGTGCCAAGCTTCATCAGGTGTTCGGCAATGATCATATGGCCGGTGGAAGAGACCGGGAGAAATTCAGTCAGGCCCTCTACAATGGCGATAATGACTGCTTCGAAAATATTCATGCGTTATTTTATTAAAGCTGAAACATACCAGTCAGCAGGGATAAAATTAAAGGCGACACGTGTAAGGTATCGCCTTTAAAGCTATTATTGAAACAAGGGCTTAAGCAACTGTTGCTTTTGGTTTTTTAAAAATGGCAAATATTTCAATTACCAGCCCTGCAAGGATCAGTATCGGTGCGATCGTGATACGTGTGGCGCTGTACACTTTAGATTTGTCAAATACACTTGGATCCGTATTTTTTCCGCCTGCCATCAGCAGCATACCAATTGCCATCACCACAATGCCGATCAGCATCCAGGTATAGTTCTCTTTGGTAAAAATAGAAGGGCTTCCTTTTTCGGTAATCATATTATTCACTTTTGGAGCTGCAATATAGGGAAAAGTCCACTTTTTGACTTACCGTTTCTCTAAGTTCCGGTCTTCCCGACTTTCGGTCTCAATAAAGATCATCCAGCTTCATCCTCAGGTACTTGATCACACTGCGGTTGGTGCTAAATAGGGTAATGCCAATACCCAGAAGTATCAGGATAATAAATAATATAATCAGGAGGCTGCTATCATGTATGGTTTTGAGCCATTCAATCTGCCCTTCGGCTACCAGTATTAATATATATAGGATGACAGAAGCAATGAGGCCGCTGATAGCCCCGTTGATAATGGCCTTTATATTCAGCGGTTTGGCAATAAACCAGCGGGTGGCCCCTACCATCTGCATGGTTTTGATCAGGAACCTGTTGCTGAACATGGCCAGCCGGATCGTATTGTCAATTAAGAAAATAACGACTAGGGAAATGATCACTACCAATACGAGCAGACCGATACTGACTTTCCGGATATTCTTATTCAGGTCACCCACCAGGGCATCCGGGTAAGCCACATCACTTACATAGGTTTGTTGCTCAATATCTTTTTTAATGGACAAGAGGGTATCGGAATTGACAAACTGGCTTTTGACCCTAAAATAAATGGCATTGGGCAGCGGGTTCTCCGTCAATACTTTGTTCCAGTCCTCTCCGCCATCGTCAATATATTTTTTCTTACCGGCTTCCTTGGTCACGTACTCCATGATCTTTACATAGGGCTTGGCAGCAATATAATTTACCAGGGCCACGCTGTCTTTGGGGTTCAGGTCGCCACGGAGAAATACCCTCACTTCTACACTCTCTTTAAAATGGTTACCCAGTTTGTTGGCATTGATCACCAACCAGCCGATAATGCCGAGAAAGAATAATACCAGGGTCACCCCGAGTATGGACATAAAGTAGGAGGGTTTGCCACGTTTGATAGAAGCTTTTCCAGGTTGGGACATCGAAATTATTTTTTCAGATTAATGGATTAGTCCAGCCTTCGCAACTTTATCCAATTACAATTTTAAAGTCTTAAATAAGTCCGGAGGGCAGGCAAAAATAGCTGTTTAGGGCTACAATCAGTATTTTTGCTCCCCATTCCCGCACATGCGGGACAGTTTAAACGGTTGGTGCTGGCTCATATTGCTGAATGAAGCATAAGATTTGTTAAAGAATTTATGAGCTGGGCTCTGTTGCTGCCAGCAATTTTTTTTGCAGACTTACCCTGAAGTTATGAAGAGCAAACTTCAGTAGCAAAAAGAATCACGTAGCTATTTTCAAAAATCCCCAGGGGTTAAATGTTGGTAGCAAATAAGATGAGTAAGGTTGAGAGAACCCCGTAGGGGTTCAACAAAAAGGGCGAACAACATTACCGGAAAAAGATAAAACAATAATTATACAAGCGGCATGGAATACGATTTCAGAAGAATAGAAAATGACTGGCAAAAGAAATGGAAAGAATCCAATGCCTATAAAGTGGAAAATCCTGAGTTTGGCAAAGGATTGAACAAACCCAAGTACTATGTGCTCGATATGTTCCCTTACCCCAGCGGGGCAGGGCTGCATGTGGGTCACCCGCTAGGGTATATTGCTTCGGATATCTATAGCCGGTATAAACGGTTGAAAGGATTTAATGTCCTGCATCCGATGGGCTTTGACAGTTTTGGCTTACCAGCCGAGCAATATGCATTGGATACGGGTCAGCATCCGGCGGAGACCACCAAAAAGAATATCGCCACCTTTAAATCGCAACTGGACAATATCGGTTTCTGTTATGATTGGGAACGGGAAGTGCAAACCAGCGATCCCAGTTATTATAAATGGACCCAGTGGATCTTTCTGCAATTATTCAATAGCTATTTCGATCGCACAACAAACAAAGCCAAACCAATCAGTGAATTAATAAAGGAATTTGAAGCAGCTGGGTCTTTCCAATCCCCACTTACCACTAGCCAGTCCTTTACCGCAGATGAATGGAAAAACTATGATGAAGCGACAAAGCAGAACATCTTAATGAGTAGACGCCTTGCTTTCTGCGGGTATGGCGAAGTAAACTGGTGCGAAGCATTGGGAACCGTGCTGGCCAACGATGAAGTAGTGAATGGTGTAAGTGAGAGAGGTGGACATCCAGTAGTAAAGAAAACATTGCGTCAATGGTATTTAAGAATTACAGCATATGCGGATCGTTTATTGGACGGATTGAACACCGTTGATTTCAGCGATGCGATGAAAGAGATGCAAAGCAACTGGATCGGAAAAAGTAGTGGGGCAGAGATGGAGTTTAGAGTTGGAAGTCAGGAGTCGGGAGTCAGTCTCCGTGTCTACACTACTCGTCCAGATACCATCTTCGGAGTTGACTTTATGGTTATTTCACCAGAGCATAAGTTGGTAGATGAAATAACAACAGCCGGACAAAAAACTGCGGTTGAAGATTACATTGTGTTTGTAAAAAGCCGCAGTGAAAGAGAAAGGATGGCGGAAAAAAAGATCAGCGGTGTATTTACCGGTGCTTATGCCATCAATCCATTTGACGGAAGAGAAATACCCATTTGGATCAGTGAATATGTATTAGCCGGTTATGGAACCGGTGCCATCATGGCTGTGCCCTGTGGCGATGAAAGGGACCACAAGTTTGCAACACATTTTAATATTCCCGTCACCAACATTATCGGTTTGCATTATAATGGTGAAGAAGCTAACCCGACTAAAGAGGCTACGTTAGAGAACTCTGGTTTCCTGAATGGCCTGCTGATGAAAGATGCCATTGATGTGGCGATAAAAGCCATCGAAGAAAAAGGTATCGGTGTAAGAAAAGTAAATTATAAAATGCGGGATGCTGCCTTCAGCCGCCAGCGGTATTGGGGTGAACCATTTCCGATCACCTGGAAAGATGGAATTGCCTATCCATTGAGTGAAAGTGAACTACCCCTTACATTACCAGAAGTAAAAAGCTATACTCCGGGACCCAATGGAGAAGGTCCTCTTGCCAACATTCATAACTGGGTGAACCAGTTTGAGTCGGGGAACCCTCCGCCAGCTGGCGGAGGCAGGGGGGCTTTAGAAACCAATACAATGCCTGGTTATGCCGGCAGTAGTTGGTATTTCCTTCGCTACATGGATCCGCACAACGACAAAACATTTTGCGACAGAAAAGTAGCTGATTACTGGAACCAGGTGGACTTATATATCGGTGGTACCGAACATGCTGTCGGCCATTTATTGTATAGTCGTATGTGGACGAAAGTATTATTTGATCTGGGACATATTGGTTTTGATGAACCGTTTAAGCGTTTGGTGAATCAGGGGATGATACAGGGGAGCAGTAGGTTTATGTATAAACTGGTGATGAAAAAAATCGATCAAGTGCAGGATGATTTTGACAAAAGAATTACAACTCCTGTTTTTTTATCATATGGCATTTTCAATCAATTTAAAAGTGGAGAGATAAATGAAACTAAGTTGATGAGTTTAATTAATTCCCACGTTGAATATAAAATTTTTGACTTTACTACAAAGAATAAAAACTTTCATTTAGATGCAATTGAAACGCATGTTGATGTAAATCTTGTAGATGGTTTAGAACTGAACATTGAAGAATTTAAGCAATGGAGAAACAATGATTATGCGAATGCGATTTTCGTTTTAGAAGGAGGCAAATACATCTGCGGCTCTGAAGTTGAAAAAATGTCCAAATCAAAATTCAACACGGTTAACCCCGATGATCTGGTTGCCAAATACGGCGCCGACACTTTCCGTATGTATGAAATGTTTCTCGGCCCCGTAGAAATGAGCAAACCCTGGGATACAAAAGGCATTGAAGGGGTGCACCGTTTCCTGAAAAAATTTTGGAGACTGTTCTTTAAAGAAACTAAAGCCCTTCCTGCAGAGGGGTTTGGGGAGGCTTTTATTGTTACAGAGGAAGAGCCAACTGCCGCAGAACTGAAAGTGCTGCACAATACGATCCGTAAAATTGAACAGGATACTGAACGTTTCAGTTTCAATACCGGGGTCAGTGGTTTTATGATCGCTACCAATGAACTTACCGATTTAAAATGTCATAAAAGAAAGATATTGGAGCCACTTTTAATATTATTAGCACCCTACGCACCACATATAGCAGAAGAGTTGTATGCGCAGCTACGCCATACTCCTTCTCCACTGAGTGAAGAGGGTAGGGGTGAGGTTTCCGTATTAAACGCCTCTTATCCCACATTCGAAGAGAAATATGTAAAAGAATCTTCCAAAGCTTATCCCATTGCCATCAATGGCAAAACAAGACACGAGATCACCCTGCCACTGGACATCACCCAGCAGCAGGTGGAAGAAACAGTTCTAAAGGATGAAGTGGTGCAAAAATGGCTGGAAGGCAAGCAACCGAAGAAAATCATTTATGTAAAAAATAAGATGATCAATGTGGTCGTATGAATGAAAATATAACTGATCAAACGTATAGATATAAAATGTCCCGCTATGTATTTAGCGGGACATTTTTTTAGGGAGCTTTTTTAATAAACCGGATCATCGCACTGCTGCCCTCGGTACTGGCGAGATAAGCATCATAGCGTTTATCACCCACCAGGGCCAGCATATAAGATGTATTGGGAGGAATGGCGCCTAAATTCTCTGCCACCATGATCAGCTCATTCGTTTCATTCAGTTCATTGATGGATAATTTAATACTGTATGCATTTCCGGTGAGACGGATATGCTGAAATAATAATTTATCATTTAAAAACAGAGAAATAGAGTCGCCATCTATTTCAGCATTATCATAGAAACGCAACTCCAGTGAATCGCCACTAAGCGGAATTTCTTTGATCAGTACTTTTTTCCGGCTGGTAAATTTCTCTTCAATGGTAGGAGGATTTACCGGCTCAGCTATCACAACAACAGGTTCAGGCTCTTTTTTGGGTATTTCAGGTTTAACGATAGGCTTTTCTTCTATTTTCTGAACGGGAGGAGGTGTAGAAACGATGATCGGCTTTTCGACGGGAATGGTTTTTGGTGGCTCTGTCGTCGGCACAGTCCGTAGTGCGATGCCGGCGATACTATCAATAATTTCCGGGTTATTGGCTCCTACGGTATAATTGTCGATTACAAAATCCCATTCATCTTCAAATTCCGGGTTTCCTGTTTTATCAAGATGTACCTCACCGGTAGGGTTGGTATTATCTTCCTTTTTGGACACTTTTCCATCCAGCATAATTTTACCGCCTCCGGGGCAATTAAAATCTGCTCTGGACAAAAGGGGAACCTTGCCGGGTATTGAAATGCTGAAACGGCCTGATTTTTCCTCCAGCAACTGATCATCCCACCATACAGCACTATTGGTTTCGGAGTCAAAATATCCTTTAATACTGTAACGGCGGTAATTGCTGGCCGATTCGTAGTAATACGAGGTGCCGGTCAGGCTGTCGCCGGTCTGAATGATCTTTACCTCCGCTTTTTGCCGGTTGATCTTTCCTTTCCATGTACCCGTGATCATTTGGGCCGAAATGGTCGAACAAAGGCAAAGACTGGCTATCATTAGTCCAAGATAAAGGGCATAAATACCGGCTTTATTCATACTGATAAACGTTGTAATTAATGAAACGGCTTTTTGGTCTGAATATTTTCCTGTCAAAACTTGTCACAGTTAAAAAAAATCATAACTTTCCCTCCGATACCTTCCGTATGGAAGGTTATTTTTACAATCAACCAAACTCTGTTTATGAAGAAATTGTACTTTCTCCTGCTTGTTATTTTAACATTGACCGGGCAAGTAGCCTGGAGTCAGTGTAATAATACTTCTCAATTTGGAACGGTTAATGCACCCACCAATAATATCCCGGTAAATATTACTACCTGTGCCTTCGGCGGGGAATACAGTACTATTAATGGTTGTGTGGCAGGATCCACTTACCTGTTTACAGCTACTGGCGGATCCGGCAACTTTCTTACAATACGCCAGGGAACCCCGGGTGGTACCGTACTGGGCTTTGGTACATCGCCGGTCAGTGTGGTTTGTACCGTTTCAGGGCCTCTCTTCCTGCACTATAATACAACTGCGGGATGTGGAACTGATGCTATTTGCCATACAGGTATTGTACAATGCACGAGCTGTTCTGCCCCACCTGCAATCCTTAATGATCTTTGTACCGGCGCCATTTCTATTAACTGTGCTCAAACAGTTACAGGAACTACGGTTGGAGCAACTATCGATGCAGTTGGCACCTGTACTACATCTTTAGGTACTGCCCCTGGAGTTTGGTACACTTTTACCGGTAATGGAGCTAATATTACCTTAAGCACTTGTACCGGAACCAGCTTTGATTCAAAGATTGGTGTATTCACCGGCAGTTGTGCTTCCCTCATCTGTGTAATAGGAAATGACGACTTCTGTGGCCTTCAGTCTCAGGTTTCTTTTCCTTCTGTTTTCGGGACGCAGTATTATGTATTAGTTACCGGATTCGGCGCTGCTACAGGAGCATTCAGCCTCACCCGAACTTGTATTTTCCCCAATGAAACCTGCTCGGGAGCTATTAATATTAATTGTGGTCAAACAATAAACGGCAGCACTACCGGAGCTATTATTGACCCGGTAGCAAGCTGCGGCACTTCATTAAATACAGCACCCGGAATTTGGTATTCTTTCCAGGGCGATGGATCTCCGGTTACATTAAGTACCTGCGGTGGTGTATCCAACTACGATACGAAGTTGGGTGTATTTACCGGAACCTGCGGAGCTTTGGTTTGTGTAGCCGGTAATGATGATTTTTGCGCTTTTCAGTCACAGGTATCATTCCCTACGAACTTTGGAGCTATATATTATATACTCGTAACTGGTTTCAGTTCCGGTACGGGTAATTTTTCACTCACCCGAACCTGTGTTCCTATCTGTGCCGGTACTCCGACTGCCGGTACGATTTCCGGCCCTGCTACAGCTTGTGTCGGAAGCACTGGAACGCTTACCTTGTCAGGGTTCTCTCCCTTACCGGGTATCAGCATCCAATGGAGATCTTCAACCGTCTCCGGCGGTCCTTATTCAAATATTCCGGGAGCAACGGGCTCCTCTTTTAATTATACTGCAACCGGTGTTACGACATATTATACCGCAAGAGTGACTTGTTCTAATGGCGGAGCTTTTGCCGACGCAACTCAGTTTACATTGACACAGGGGGCACCGGTTCATTCATCATTAAGCTCAACAGTTACAGTTGATTGCTCTCCGGGTACAGCAACGATCAGCGGTACTGTTATTAATGGCGGTCCTGGTCTTTATACGCATACATTAACAGGCCCTGGTACGATTACAGCTAATGCTTCAACAGGTCCAAACAATAGTACCGGTAACTTTACTATAACAAACTTGCCATTTGGCACGCATACCTTTGTTCTTACCAGCACAGATGGAATTGGATGTACAACTTCGAGTCCTATTTCGGGAGTCATTGTTAAGCAGACACCGGTTATCACTATTATACCTGCTGCACCTGTTATTTGTAACGGAGATATTCTACAATTAACAGCCAGCGTAGCGCCACCGGCATTACTGACATTCTCCCAGGCTGCAACGACCATTATTCCGTCCGCAGGTATTGCCAATCCATATCCATCACAAATAACAATCGCCGGATTGCCAACAACAGGAGTAACTGTTAAGTCAGTGAAACTGGGTAATGTTAATCATACATTCCCGGATGACGTAGACATTGTACTTGTTTCTCCAACCGGCCAGGCAGTAATAATTATGTCTGATGCAGGAGGTAGTGCTGATGCAGTTGGGCTTGATTATATATTTGATGATGCTGCAGGATCACCGATGGCGAATTCAACGTTGAACCCATCAGGAACATACCTACCTACTAATTATGGAGCTGGAGACAACTGGCCTGCACCCGGACCATTGACAGCCCCAACCTCCACTACTTTATCAACTTTCTCCGGAAATCCGAATGGAGATTGGAAACTGTATGTCGTGGATGCCTTTGCCCCTGATGCCGGATTCGTTGGTAACTGGAATATAATCTTCAATATACCTTCACAGGTGGTCTTTAGCCCAATAACAGGGCTATTTACCAATCCAGGTGCTACGATTGCTTATACAGGAACACCAACAACTGTGGTTTGGGCAAGACCAGTAGTAACGACACTTTATACTGCTACTTCAACGGTAGCAGGATGTACTGGTACAGCAACAGTAAACGTAACAGTAAACCAATTACCCGTTATCACTGTTCAGCCAACACCGGCTACACAAACCATTTGTCCTGGTTTCAATGTTACTTATTCTGTTACAGCAACCGGAACAGGTCCACTTACTTATCAATGGAGACAGGGAGCAACCAACCTGGTTAATAATATCCAGATATCAGGAGCAAATACGAATACATTAACGATCAGCAATGTGAATTCAGCTAACACAGGTTCTTATACTGTTTTAGTAACGGGTATATGTGCACCTGCGCTTACTTCCATTCCTGTTGTACTGAATGTGGCTACAGCACCAGTAATCAGCACTCAACCGGCCAACTCGACCGTATGCGTTGGTCAAAGTGCCAGCTTTACAGTAGCTACAGTGGGAAGTGTTCCACCACCCACAATTTATCAGTGGGAGGTAAGCACTGATGCAGGAGTAACATGGACACCACTTACTACAGGAGGTTCATATACTGCCACCTTTACCATTCCGGCTACTGTCATCGGACAGAACAATAGCCGGTACAGGGTACGTGTCACCAATAGTTGCGGTCAGAGCACAACATCTGCATCTGCAACACTTACGGTAAATGCTTTACCAATAGTTACTGCTACCGCATTGACACAAAGAATATGTATCAGCGATACGTTAATTGCATTATCTGGTTCACCTGTGGGTGGCAGCTGGAGTGGTATCGGTGTTTCAGGCTTCAACTTCGTACCGACTGCAACAGCCGTGGGTACTTATAACCTGACATACAGTTTTACCAATCCTGCTGGTTGTACGTCTACCGCAACAGTGGTAGCCAAAGTAGAAGATTGCCCGGAAAGGCTGCGGTTACTGAGAGATGATGCGGTGATACTATTCCCCAATCCGAACAATGGTATATTCAATATCAGAATCAACAGCACATTGTATAATTATATTGGCATGAAAGTCTATAATGTACAGGGCCAGCTAATGAATGGTGTTATTGTGAATGATGTACTGAACTCGCCGGTGTATACGAACCTGGTATATGGCCGTATCGTTCCGATCGATCTTTCACACCTGCCTGGCGGTATTTATATGGTTAAGTTCTTCTTCGACGATGGAGTGAGAACTGCAGAGAAATCCTTCAGAGTAGTGATAGCACGTTAATAATATCAAATTAATACAAAGTATCCCGTCTTTTTTCAAAAGGACGGGATGCTTTTTTGTTGACGGCCGGTGCTGCTTAACTTTGATGATATGCTTGCATCCTCCCTTATTAAAGTACTGCGAAATAACCAGCAGCAATTTCACCCGGTCATTCATTTTGACCCGGCTAAAGATGCATTGCTATCTTTTGATTTTACTTCTCAAAACAAAGAATTAACGCCTGCTGTTTTAACTGATACAAAAAACTTCAGCACCTGGGTAAATGCCAAATTAGCAGAAGCCGGGGCCCGTTATGGTATTGGTGGTTATTCCGAGCATCGCACCGTATATAGTATCAGTAAAGTATTTGATGGAGGTCAGCCGGGTGACGAACCGAGGCGGTTGCACCTCGGAACGGATATCTGGGGAAAACCACATACGGCTGTCATGGCACCCTGCAATGCTCTTGTTCATAGTTTTGCTTTTAATAACCGGTTCGGCGATTATGGTGCTACTATTATTCTTTCGCATATCCTGGAAGGCACCAGTTTCTATACACTCTATGGGCATCTCAGTTTGAGCTCCTTAAAGAACCTGCAGGAAGGTGACCGGATAGAAAAAGGAGATGTGTTTGCAGAGATGGGTATCCCGGCTGAGAATGGAAGCTGGCCTCCCCACCTGCATTTTCAACTCATTGAAAATATCGGGGATTGGAAAGGCGATTTTCCGGGAGTTTGTAAATTTTCTGAAAAAGAAACCTGGCTGGCCAATAGCCCCGACCCGGATACTATCTTACAACTTGACCAGTACATGATTAAAAAAGCCCCGTAAACCGGGACTTTTTTAATAAATTTAATTTGAATGATAAGCGGCAGCAAAATCCCGGGCAAAATCTTCAAGTTTTATTTTTCCCAGTACAGCCGGTTTGTTTTTCCAATAATCTTCCTGGATGGAACCATTGCGGATTGAAGCGCCCATGGTGGTGTAGCCTTGTGCAAGAGGCTGACTGAGTCCTGCACCAAGCATTCCCTGCAAATTTTGCTCATCGCTGAAAGTGACCCAGGGCACACCGGGTTTCCCAACTGCGGAGCTCAAAACTGCTGCAATTTCTGAAGGGTGTCGTTCATCACTGGCAATGTAACGAACTGTATGGCCAGTGAAGGAAAGGCTGTTCAATTCTTCAAATGCTGCATCAGCGATATCGTCGGTATGTACGAGGACTAATTTTTCTTCCGTATCTCCAAAATTACTACCCATAATATTCATTCCTTTGATCATGCCCGCCATGTTATGAAGGTTGTAAAAGAAATAAGCAGGTCGCAGAAATTTTGCGTTGCAGTCTTTGAGATCACCCAGTTGTTCTTCCAGGTAGCCAAGACCATCAATCGGCCCTGTTCCTTTACGTAGATGGGCACCAATACTGCTTAACTGTACCACATGTTTAATACCATTAGTAATAATAGCTGCTACATAATTATCGGCCACCTGTTGCTGATATGCCAACCAATCGGTAACTGCATAATTGGGAGGTATCATCAGGTACACAGCATCTGCACCTGCAAAGGAAGCTGAGACAAAGGCAGCGTCTTCTATTGAACCGACAGCGGCTTTGGCACCCAGGGCTTCAATGTCTCCCCGGTTGGTTTCTTTACTGGTGATTACTGTTACAGTGTGACCTGCTTTAATTAATTTTTCGGTGATGGGTTTGCTGATATTACCCAGCGATCCTGTGATTACATAGTTCATAGATTGTTGTTTTATATTTATAATTGTTTACTTGTATATACAGATGAAAAGGTTAAAAATCAGACCACCAGTTTATCGGCTATTTTACTCATGCTTTGCACCAGTTTGTTACTTTCTTCTTTTCCCAGTATACTGACATACCTAGCGTAGAATTCATTAAGACATTCTTTCATTTTTGGCAACAACTCCTTTCCCTTTGGAGTAGGATAAACATTGGTCATTTTGCCTTCCGTTGTACGGATGACCAGTTTAGCGTCCTCTAATTTTTCTATTAAACGGGTAATGGTACTGGGTTGTAGCTGTAAGTGACTGGCCAGCATAGATGGCTGAACACCGGGTTCTTCAATAGCCATCATCAGTAAATAAGCATGGCTGGGAGACAGATTTACTTTACTCCAGCTATCCTGCGCCAGTTTTTCAATTTTACGGGCAAGTGCATTGGCTGTAAAATACAGGCAATGGCAATACTTACTTTCTGATGTTTTCACGAAATAAAGATAGGGGAACTTTAATTGTATATACAAATATCAGGAGTACAATTTTTCTTAAAGCCTTCCCAAATCCTATTATTACATTTACAGTATGGTTAACCCCAATCTTACAAGCGATAAAGAGAATTTAAGTGCAGCGGACAAGGAGTTTGAAAATAATATCCGGCCTGCACAAATTGCCGATTTTGCAGGACAGGACCAGATCATTGAGAATCTTCGCATATTTATTAAAGCGGCCAAAATGCGTGGCGAAGCCCTTGACCATGTATTATTTCATGGCCCTCCCGGTTTGGGAAAAACCACCCTCTCCAGAATTGTTGCCAACGAGTTGGGCGTTCATATCAAAGAAACATCCGGCCCGGTTATAGAAAAGCCGGGAGACCTTGCTGGTTTGTTGACTAGCCTGGATGCTAACGACGTATTGTTTATTGATGAAATACACCGGCTGAGTACTGTTGTAGAAGAATATTTATATGCGGCCATGGAAGATTATCGTATTGATATCATGATCGACAGTGGCCCGAATGCCCGTAGTATCCAGCTTAACCTGAATCCCTTTACCCTGATCGGGGCTACTACAAGAAGCGGCCTGCTTTCAGCACCCCTGCTATCAAGATTTGCCATCAAATCAAGATTGGAATATTACTCTTCGGCTGTACTGAATAAAATTATTCAGCGATCAGCAAGTATTTTGGGAACACAAATTTCAACAGAGGCCATTAGCGAAATTGGCCGGCGTAGCCGCGGAACCCCCCGTATCGCCAATGGTTTATTACGACGTGTCAGGGATTTTGCCCAGGTCTTAAATGATGGTGCCATTGATTTTGGCATCACCCAGCATGCATTGAAAGCACTGAATGTTGATGAATATGGCCTGGATGATATGGACAACCGGATCCTGCAGACCATCATTGAAAAATTTAAAGGCGGACCAGTAGGGATCACTACCATCGCTACGGCTGTTGGAGAAGAGTCCGGTACCCTGGAAGAAGTATATGAACCCTTCCTTATACAGGAGGGCTTTTTACAACGTACACCCCGGGGAAGGGAAGTAACAGCCAAAGCCTATGAGCATCTTGGTAAAACAAAACCCGGGAACACAGGTACGCTGTTTTCTTAAATAAAGAAAGGATTACAAGTCTCCCTGTAATCCTTCTTAATCCCATTATCTTATTGCTATACTATGGTTGCACAACGAGCCGGAAGCCGTTACCATGTATGTTTACGATCTCAATCTTATCATCATCTTTTAAATACTTGCGGAGTTTGGCAATATACACATCCATGCTGCGACCATTAAAATAGGTATCGCTACCCCATATTTTCTTTAAGGCCTGCTCTCTTGGTAAGAGGTCGTTCAGGTACTCAGCCAGCATTTTCAGTAATTCATTTTCTTTGGGAGATAATGTTTGTGTAATGCCACTATGGGTCAATTGCCGCAGTTTGGGGTTGAAGTGGTAACTGGCAAGGTCAAATTCCTTGTTTTCACTTTCCTTATTCTGCTCCTCGTTCCTTTTCAGGATGGCTTTTATTTTCAGCAACAACACTTCGCTGTCAAAAGGTTTGGTGATATAATCATCAGCCCCGAGTTTATAACCCTGTATCACATCTTCTTTCATGGTCTTCGCACTGAGGAAGAACAGGGGTATATCAGGATCAACATCTCTTATTTCTTCAGCCAGGGTAAAGCCGTCCATATTAGGCATCATTACATCCAGCAGGCAGAGGTCAAATTTTTCCCGTTGAAAAGCAGCCAGGCCAAGGCGGCCGTCTCTTTCCAGAGTTACATCGTAATCGTTCAGTTCAAGATAGTTCTTCAAAACACTTCCGAGATTCGGATCGTCTTCGCACAACAAAATTTGAGGTTTTTTAGTATCCATTTTCCAGTGGTTTTATTATTGGTGACAAATAAAGTTAAAGCATTTCAGGGGTTAAAGAATACAGGACCAATATTTTGTTAAAACAGCCTTGTTTCAACCACATTGCGCTCTACTTTTGCTTTATATAATAAAAACTGTGCCATGCACATAACGAATGACAACCGGATGAAAAAACTCATTGTTATCGGGGACTGTTTGCTGATAAAACCCAATCAGACCGATGAATGCACAGCTAATGGACTGTACCTTTCACCCTGTTTACAGGAAAAGCCTGCCTGCCGGTAGGGAGGGAAAAAGTGCAACTGGGCTTAGTGATAAAAACAGGCCCGGGTTATCCGATAACCATGCCAGTAGAGGAAGAAAGCTGGAAAGCTGAGGAGGGGCAGGAAAAATATATACCCCTCCAGGCCAATGAAGGCGACCTGGCCATCTTTTTACTCAGCGGGGCAACTGAAATGATCCCGATAACAATCGGCACGATAAAGAAAAATATTTTACCGTGCCGCAGGGAGCCGTGCTGATGCTGGAACGGGAAGAAGATTTATAAGCAACCAAAACTTTCATTTAACTTTCTATCAAATTTATTCCGATGGCAGACCTGGCAAAATTTCTGGAAGCCGTAACAGCAGGCTATACATTCAAAGGCGAGTGTTTTAAGATCGGGGGAGCCATGCTTGACGGAACTGTTGTACCCGGAGCCGATGTATTGATCCCGTTGAAAACAATGAATCGCCATGGCCTGATAGCCGGTGCTACCGGAACCGGCAAAACCAAAACCCTGCAAATGCTGGCAGAAGGATTGAGTGATGCCAGCGTACCTGTACTGTTCATGGATATCAAAGGAGACCTGAGTGGTATCGCTGCGGCTGGAACGGTCAATGATAAAATAACAGACCGCTGCCAAAAATTAAACATCACATTCAAACCTACAGCCTACCCGGTTGACCTGCTTACATTAAGTAACCAGAAAGGAGCAAGACTAAGGGCCACGGTTAGTGAATTTGGCCCGGTACTGCTTTCCAAGATCCTGGGATTGAATGATACCCAGGGTGGTTTTGTTGCGATGATCTTCAAATATTGTGATGATACCAAACTCCCACTGCTGGATCTAAAAGATTTTATCAAGGTATTACAATTTGTCAGCGATGAAGGCAAGGCTGAATTGGAAAAGAACTACGGAAAAATTTCTACTACTTCTACCGGCACGATATTGCGAAAAGTAATTGAACTGCAACAACAGGGGGCCGATGTTTTTTTTGGTGAAAAAAGTTTTGAAGTGGAGGACCTGCTCCGTATCAACGAAGAAGGGAAGGGAATGATCTCAATCGTGCGGGTGACCGATCTGCAGGACCGCCCAAAATTATTTTCCACCTTTATGTTGCAGTTGCTGGCCGAACTCTACGCTACCTGCCCGGAAGAAGGTGATATGAATAAACCAAAATTAGTAATGTTTATAGATGAAGCCCATCTAATTTTCCAGGAAGCTAATGAGGCACTGTTGCAACAAATTGAAACGATTATTAAACTGATCCGTTCCAAAGGGATCGGTATTTATTTTTGTACCCAAAACCCAATGGATGTTCCGGCGCCGGTGTTGGCGCAATTAGGATTAAAAGTGCAGCATGCATTGCGGGCCTTTACTGCCGCTGACCGGAAAGTGATCAGGCAAACTTCAGAAAATTACCCGGAAACAAGCTATTATAAAACGGAGGACCTCATCACCCAACTGGGAACGGGTGAAGCATTAGTGACCATTCTGAATGAAAAAGGAATTCCTACACCCCTGGTGCATTGTATGATTCGGCCACCACAGAGCCGGATGGACATATTAACAGATAGCGAAATCGATACATTGGTCATCAAGTCAAAGATCGCAGCAAAGTATAACGAAGTAATAGATAGCAAAAGTGCATATGAAATACTTACCGAAAAATTAGAAGATGCCGCTAAACGGGATGAAGCCCAAAAAGATGACGAAGCGGAGAAGAAGAATACAACGAAAAAAGAAAAAGGATTTTTTGATGACCCTGTAATAAAGAGTATGACAAGGACGGCCGGGAATTCTATTGTAAGAACATTATTAGGTGTATTGGGATTGGGTGGGCGGAGTCGACGCAAGAGTTTATTTTAATTTGACCCAACCTGACGCATCCATTTCAATTTTATTTTCAGCCTGGAGGAATTCGATCACCTTCCAGGCTTTTTCTTTTTTAATACCGTTTAATTTTAATAGCAGATCCCGGGTGTGAAGCGATTCATATTTCACCATATTGATGATCCGGTGATGCAGGGCTTCGAATTCTTCTTTTGTTAAGTGACTGGCTTTTTGCCGCAAACAATTATCACAAATGCCACAGGGCCTGATAGTAGCATCGCCAAAATAAGCACCAATGATCCGGCTGCGACATTGGGCTTCTTCCTTTATATAGCCTACCATTTGTTTCATCCGCTGCTGAAATTGTTCTTTCCGTTTGGCATAAGCCACCATATCTATGGTGATATCTTCTGCTTTGATACGGTGACGTAGCAGGTACAATTGCGGGGTATCTTTTTGTGGCTTGTAGGCAATAATACCCAGCCTTTGCAGATCGAGCAACTGTTTTTTTACTTCGGTCAGATCCTGTTTTAAAAGTCCCGCCATCATTCGTTCTGAAATCGAGACGGGCTGGTCAAAAATTCCTTCATAAGCCCTGAGTAAGGTTTTGATCACCGGTTCCAGTTGCGGGTGGGCTGTTTCAAATTCATGCAGGTAGCTTTTGCTGCTGGTAAACATAGCGGAAGATGACAGGAAAACCTGTTCATTAAAAGCCAGCCAGCCTTCCTGTTCCAACGCCTTTAAAGCATAGAGTGCGGTATGGCTTGTTAGTTTGAACTTTCGTAAAAAATCAGCGATATCAAAATCATAATATTCGCCTTCGCCAGTGCCGGTAGGTATTTGCAGGTAATTGGCAACAGCCTGGTACACATTCCGGGTATCTTCCAGCGAAGGAAAACGTAAAGCAGCCAACTCTTCCAATTCCTGGAGATCTCTTTCATCATATAAGAGGACAGCATAGGAGGTCTTGCCGTCTCTTCCTCCACGTCCGGCTTCCTGGTAATAATTTTCCAGACAATCCGGGGTATCGGCATGAACTACCGTTCTTACATCGGGTTTGTCAATACCCATTCCGAAGGCATTGGTACAAACAATAACCCTTGTTTTATTATTGACCCAGGCTTCCTGTTTTTTACTTCTTTCTTCCTGTACCAGGCCAGCATGATAAAAATCTGAGGAAATATGTTGCAGCTGGAGCAATTCACTGATCTCTTTGGTTCTCTTCCTGCTTTTGCAATAGACAATCCCTGACCCCGGCACTTTTTTGAATATTTCAATGATCTTATTGATCTTGGAATCGACTTTGAAAGCACTGTAAGAAAGATTTGGTCTTTCGAATGACTGGCGAAAGACTTTCGGATCCGTAAATTCAAGTTTGACACAAATGTCTTTTTGAACTTCCGGAGTGGCAGAAGCCGTTAGCGCAATAAAAGGAATGCCAGGTAATTCTTCTCTTAATGCAGCAATCCGTAAATAGGGCGGACGAAAATCATATCCCCATTGTGATATACAATGCGCTTCATCCACTGCGATGAGGCGTATATCCAGGCCGGGTAAATATTCTTTGAACAGAGAGGTTTCTAAACGTTCAGGGGAAACATAGAGAAACTTACAATTACTCTCCGAGGCTACTTTAAAAGTATTGATCACTTCTTTACGGCTCATGCCGGAGTAAATGGCAAAAGCAGTGATACTTTTTTTCCGGAGATTTTCTACCTGGTCCTTCATCAGGGCGATCAAAGGGGATATCACCAAACACATACCTTTACTGGCCATGGCTGGCACCTGGTAGCAGAGTGATTTGCCGCCACCAGTCGGCATCAGGGCTAAACAGTCTTTTCCATCCAGCACGGCATGGATAATATCTTCCTGCAAAGGCCGGAAGGTATCAAAGCCCCAGTATTGTTGTAGTATTTTCAGTGGTTCTGCCAAGCGAGAAGTAAGTTTTTTAAAACGACAAATTAATGCTTTGTCATTACTTTTCCCGCTTCCGGAAAACAATCAATTCCACCCGTCGGTTCATTGCCCTGCCTCTCGGGGTGCCGTTGTTGGCAATGGGTTTTGATTTACCAAACGGGTGTACTTCTACCGATGAAGTCACCACAATATTATTTTGCAGTAACCACTGTCGTACCGTTTCACATCGTTGCAGGCTTAGTTCAAGATTGCGGTTTTCTGTTCCAATAGAATCTGTATGGCCTTCTATATAGATACTAACGATTGGCCTGGCGGAATCTTTGTTGTGAAAAAATGTTTCCAGCATACTTAACGCACCGGTTTTCAGATTGGCTTTATTGAAATCAAAAAACACATCTCCCAGTTTCAGCGTATCTGGTTTTGCTAGGGCAGGTGCTGGTTCTTTGATGGTTGTGATATATATACTATCTGTTTGGGTGAAAGTAATGGCCAATTCGCCCTTACCATATAAGGAATAGTCCATTTCTTTATGCCGGAAATTATAGTTGTAAATTATCTCTTTGTTCAGCATGAAACCGGCACAGGGTATTTCTTTTTCGTTCTCAGGGATCAGCTGGAAGTTGTCGAGTACCAATGATACCGTTTGTGTACCGGTCAGTTTTTTTTTGCCTCCCACTATATCTTCCTGCACAAAAGTACCGAAGGTTAGGTACTTTTCTGTGCCATTGGCGACGAAGCTGTATTCAAAAGAATAAAAATTTGTATTGGGAACCGGTTTTATGGATACAATACTGTCCGGTCTCATGCTTTTGGCATAAGGTCTTCCCGGAACATAAAATTTTTCTCCCAGGCATATCCCGGCTGTAAGTATCAATTTGGGATTTAACAGGGCCGATAATATCCCTTTAAAACTATAGCGGTTACCTTTTTGTAAACTACATGGAAGTATAGTGCCGATAACTGGAGTAAAGCCGGAATAACCCAACCAGTTGTAATAGATACCAAATGAATTGCTGCCCAGCCGGGTCGAATCTTCTTCCTTCCCCAGCATCTGTGCCTTTACTTCTTTCAGGTAAAACCATCCTTCCACCCCGCATTCCGCTTTGTATTCGGTGCACGTATTCACGTCTTCAAATCCACCATTGAGTAACAGGTTCGTTTGTGCATCGCTGCTATTCAAATACAGCAATAAGGCTGTTAGTAATAGCAATGTTTTATTTCGGCGAAATAGGGCTGGCATTTTGTTTTAACCGTTGACCGTGAAAATAGAATTATTTGCAGCTAAAACGATTTCAGTTTAGTTAAATCCCTGACGGATTTCCTACACTACTTTTTTGATAAATAACCGTACAGAGTTGATGGCCAGTACTACATCACTCATCCCCATGACGAGGGCGCCAAATGTAGGGGTTAAAAAACCAAAAGCGGCCACCGGGATGGCAACAATATTATAAGCAAAAGCCCAGAACAGGTTTTGTTTGATGGTAATATAAGTGTGTTTGCCCAACCCTAATGCGGCCGGAAGATTTTTTAATCCATGGTTCATCAATACCACCTGTGCAGATTGCATGGCTATCTGCGATGCATCATTCATCGAGATACCTATTGTTGCTTTGGCCAGAGCCGGCGCATCATTAATACCATCTCCTACCATGGCGGTAGGTACAAGGGCACTTAGTTCCGTGATTTTATTTAATTTTTGTGCTGGTGTTTGTTCTGCGAATACGGTATCAATTCCCAATACTGCCCCCAGTTGCCTGCAATTGGCAAGCCGATCGCCACTGAGTAAGATGGTTTCAATTTTTTTACCGTGTAAATAATCGATCACCGATTTTGCTTCCGGTCTTATTTCATCCTTTACATCGATCCATCCGAAGAGCACATTATTTTTCAATATGTAAACATTATGGCTGTCATCGTCAGTTAGTTTTTCTGCTACTTTAAAAGAACCAGCCCACCAGGTATTGCCTTCCATGTCTTCCGCTTTCATACCCAGTCCTTTTACTTCTTCGATCTTCTTCCACCGGATCTCGTCTTTTGTTTTCCACTCCGTCGTTATACTTTTTGCGATCGGGTGATTAGAAAATTTTTCAATACTATAAACGATTTTCTTAAACGTTGCTTCTTCCTCCACTATTGAATTAAAATCACCTATAACAAACTTACCGGTGGTCAGTGTTCCTGTTTTATCGAATACTACCTGCCTGATATCTTTAAAGGCCTCCAGGCTGGTTGCATTCCGGAAAAGAATACCGGTCCGGGCTGCCCGTCCTAATCCGACAGCAATCGCAGCAGGGGTAGCCAATCCCATGGCACAGGGACAGGCGATCACCAACACTGCAATGCTACGCATGAGTGCAGGAGTAAAATCATTTAATACGATCCAGTTAACGATCAATGTTACCGCTGCAATACCGAGTACAACCGGGATAAAGATGGCGCTAATCCTGTCAGCGAGCAATTGCATCGGAGGCTTTTCACCCTGCGCCTGTTTTACCATATTGATAATGCCGGATAACACCGTATCGTTTCCGACAGCGGTTACCTGTGCTTTTATCGTTCCGTCACTGATCAGGCTGCCCCCGATCAGTTTGTCTTTAGCAATTTTACGTAGAGGGGCACTTTCCCCGGTTACGATGGCTTCGTTTACCTGTGCATCACCCCAGAGAATTTTACAATCAATAGGTACCTGCTCACCACTTTTTATTAGTAGCAAATCACCAACTTTCAGTTGTGTGTTCTCTACCTGGAAGATGTGTTCTTTATGCTCATCATCAAAAGCGATCATATTGGCCATAACTTTCTGCGATTTGGCCAGTTTGTTTAATGCCTTTTGAGTAGAGGCGATCGAAGACTCTTCCAGGTAATTGCCTAAAAAAACCAGGGTGATAATGGTTGCAGCTGTTTCATAAAACATATATTTATCTGCCTGCCCTGTCATTGAACCATACAAACTATAAAAGAAAGCTGCGGTAGCTCCAATGGCGATGAGCACATTCATATTGGGCATACCGTTGCGAATGCTTTTCCAGGCACTTTTGCCAAAGAAGCTCATACCGACCAGGTAAACAGGTATGGTTAATGCCAGTTGAACCCAATCGTTCATGAGCCAGTGAATATGCAGACCCGGTAGCATGTGCAGCATTAGTAGGATCGTAAAAGGCAGGCAAAACCAAAATCGTAGCAGATGTGTAGAAAGAAATTTTAAAGAACCGGCCTTATCATGGCTATGCACGTGCTCGTGGGTATCCTGGTCTACCACTTTATATCCAAGATTTTGAATGCCTTTGTTTATTTTTTCTTCTGCTATCGCTGTATCAGATTCAAACAGCACATCACCGGTGGCAAAATTCACTTTTACATTTTTGAGCCCCTGTTTTTCCAGGTATTTATGAATATTGAGTGCGCAGGTATTGCAATCCATCCCGTCTACTTTCCATTGTACCTTTTCCATAGCGCAAAGTTACCCAAACTAGTAAAGCACCTTTTCCGACAAAGGAAATATGTTTACAACATGGTTGTAGATCGCGTTAAATTTGTGTCATGGAATGGATATTCACTCTTGATAATATCAACATGGTTGCAAAAGAATTCTGGAAGGCAACGGAAGGGAAAACGGTTTTTGCTATTCATGGGCCAATGGGTGCAGGCAAAACAACTTTTATTCATGCTTTGTGTGATGCAAAAGCGGTGAAAGATGTGGTAGGAAGTCCTACTTTCTCCATTATTAATGAATATCAGTATGTCCCGGTAGATATCGGGAGTGAAGGAACAACAAAAGTACTTTTTCATCTGGACCTTTACCGGTTAAAAAATGAAGAGGAGGCGGTGAGGGCCGGGGTTGAGGACGCATTTTACAGCGGTTATATCTGCCTGGTTGAATGGCCGGAGAAAGCCCCGGGCATTTTCCCTGATAGTACAACACATGTTTATATCGAAATGGTTGATAGTACAACTCGAAGGCTGAAAATCAGCAATAATTAGTTATTTTTGAAGACAGCCTTAACCAATCATTGCAACCCACTTCATGAGCCAGCAGAAACCAAAAATAAGCACTTCTTTCAGCTACGAAACATTAGAAGAAACCCTGGATATTAAGCCAAAGGCAGAAGGAATGATGATTGGCATTCCTAAAGAGATCGCTTTCCAGGAAAACCGGATTGCACTTACACCTGATGCGGTCAGTGTGCTTATTAGTAACGGCCATCAGGTGATGATTGAACACAACGCCGGGGAAGCTTCTCATTTCCGTGACAAGGATTACAGCGAAGCCGGAGCCAAGATCGTATATGACCGCGAAACGGTTTTTAAAGCGCCTTTGCTGGTCAAGAGTGCACCCATCATTGATGAAGATCTTCCCTTACTGCAATTGAACCAGATCATTATTTCCCCGATCCATCTTTCTGTGATGAAAGCTGAGATACTGGAGAAGATGATGGAAAGAAGAATAACGGCCATTTCATTTGAGAACCTGAAAGACGACAGCGACTCTTATCCAATAGTCCGCAGCATGAGCGAGATCGCCGGTAGTGCTGTTATGCTGATAGCGGCACAGTACCTCGGTTCCGCTAATCATGGTAAGGGTGTATTGTTGGGTGGCATTTCGGGTATTGCACCTACCAAAGTCATTATCATCGGTGCAGGTATAGTAGGAGAATATGCTGCCCGGGCAGCTTTGGCATTGGGAGCATCTGTAAAAGTTTTTGATAATAGCGTATATCGTTTAAAACGATTACAGAATAATATAGGTCACCGTCTCTGGACATCCGTAATAGAGCCGAGAATGCTGGCTAAGCAACTAAAGACCTGCGAAGTAGCGGTGGGTGCACTGGGTTCCGAAACTGGCCGCACTCCAATGGTAGTTGCCGAAGAAATGGTGAGCAATATGCGGCCGGGTTCTGTTATTATTGATGTGAGTATTGACCGGGGTGGTTGTTTTGAAACCTCGGAGATCACTTCGCATGAACATCCCATCTTTATGAAATATGGGGTGATTCATTATTGTGTGCCCAATATTCCTTCGGGTTTTTCCCGTACGGCTTCGCAGGCAATCAGTAACGTATTGATGCCATTATTATTAGAAGCAGGCGAGGAAGGTGGATTTGAAAAGTTGCTATGGCACCAGATACATCTCCGGGCCGGCATTTATTTGTTTAAGGGGGCACTTACTAATTTCTATCTTAGCCAGCGGTTTGATTTAAAGTATACGGATTTGAATTTGTTGATTGCGAGTCAGCGATAACACCCGTCTGACTATTAAAAATATAATTATGAAAAAATTACTCATATCAATTGTTATTTTCACACTTATTGGTTGTGCTGAAAAAAAGTCGTGGACAAAAGATGCCCTGGTGAATGATTGCCTCGGAAATTTGATCAAGAAAAATGAGAAGGAAAAAAGATATACTTCAATGGAGATTGCACTCCTGTGTGACTGCATGGCGGACAAAATGTTGGTAAAGTACAAATCTGTAAAAGAATCTAATAGGGATAAAGAAGGGGCAACAGCAATAGGTCGTGATTGTGCGATGGAAGTTTTAAAAAGATAAGAGTGATTTGCCTTGACTTGAATTTACTGATTGTGAGTCAACGATAACACCCGGGTGACGATTTAAAATAGTTTTATGAAAAAACTCATTTTCTTAATCGTTATTCTCACAGTAATTGGTTGTGCTGACAAAATACCATCGACAAAAGAAGTTGTGGTGAATGATTACCTGGAGATTTTACTAAGGGAAATGAAGAGCAAAAAATGTTCAGCACTATACAACTGGCAAAGATTTGCAATTGTCCATCAGAAAAGATGCTGGGGAAATATAAATCCCTAAAAGAATTTAACCGGCATAAAGAAGGTTCGGGGCAAATAGGAGCAGACTTGGCGCAGCAAATTATAAAGGAGGAAAATTCACCTCTGATTAAGTAGTATATGTTTCAATACTTATAATCGCTAATATTAATTTTTTCCTTACAAAACCTGTATTCCACTTCATCATTGCTGCTCACCACTACCAACCTGTATTTACAATAATGATCAATAAGACGATGATATAATTCAATCCCCTCACTATCAAGGTTGGTACAAGGTTCATCCAGCAATACAATAGCTGTATCAGAAAAAATACACTGCGCCAGCTTTACCCGTTGCTTCATACCGGAAGAGTAATTCCGGATTTGTTTGTTGACGGCTTTTTGCAAACCTATAGTTGAAATAATATGGTTAGTTGTTACACCGGGCAAAAACGGCTTAAACCCATGATGAAAATTTAAAAACTCTGTCAGCGTCATTTCTTCCACCACTTCTAAGTAAGGAGCACAAATGGAAACATGAGTGTAAATGTTGTCAGTTGTCAGTTGTCGGTTGACCGGCTTTATATTTGAAGGCTCATCGGGCAACTTGTATTCAATCTTTCCCTCATTAATATACATGTTTCCGCTTAGAGCTTGCAGCAACGTACTCTTTCCTGAACCATTTGGCCCGGTGATGGCATACGATTGACCTGCTTCAAATGTATAATTGAAATGACGGAATATCCAGTCACGGTTAAACCGTTTACCGGCGTCAGACAGGCAGATCGTCATCGCTGCTGCCTTTGGTGAAACGTTTGATGATACCTCTTCCGCTTTCACGGATGAAAGTTACTATTTCATCCCGTTCATCGGTGGCGGGCATTTCTTCTTCAATATACTCCACCGCCTGGCTGGTGTTCATGCCTTTATTGTATAATACCCTGTAGATATCAAGAATATGGTTGATCCGTTCTACGCTGAAACCTCGACGCTTCAAACCAATTGAATTCACGCCGGCATAGCTTAATGGAGTCCGGCCAGCTTTAATATAAGGCGGCACATCTTTACTGACCAGCGAACCACCGCTGATAAAGGAGTGGGCACCGATCTTGACAAACTGGTGCACCGCACACATACCCGCCAATATAGACCAGTCGCCAATCGTTACATGCCCGGCTACCTGGGTATTATTACTGGTGATACAATTGTCTCCCACCAGGCAATCATGGGCAAAATGGCAATAGGCCATGATCAGGCAGTTCTTGCCAATGACTGTTTTATCCCGGTCTTTGGTACCCCGGTTCACCGTTACAAACTCACGGATCGTGGTGCCATCACCAATATAAACATTGGAATATTCTCCCTGGAACTTCAGATCCTGCGGAATGGCTGCTATAACAGCACCGGGAAAAATGCGGCAGTTCTTGCCGATCCTCGCACCCTCCATGATCGTTACATTGGAGCCAATCCAGGTGCCATCACCAATTTCCACATCCTGGTGAATAACAGTGAATGGATCGATCTTGACATTGGTCGCCAACCTTGCGTTAGGATGAATATATGTGTGAGGATGAATCATGCAGTAAATTAAAAATCGCCTTTTTTCCAGACAGGCAGGCAAAGTTAGCAGATACCACCAAAATTGGAAGTTTTTTTAGCTCTATATTGTTAAAAATCAGTTGAAATACGGGAAATCAAAGTCACAACATTAAATTTCAGACGGATTTAGTAGATTTGCAATTACCAATGCATAATCCCCCGGACATATTAGCCTTAGCCTACAAGCAATCGATCATGCAGGATCAGCTCGTAGTGTTGCAGGAAAGGGAGCAGCAGATCCCTGGTTCTGTCAATTATACCATCAGCCGTTACACTCGTAACCAGCAATGGAATATTGAAGACACCGGAATGCTCGTGTATCACTACGAAAAAACAAAGCCTAAAGAAAATTATCTAGAACTCCGTTTTTGTGTAAGCGGCAACGTGTATTGCCGGAAAAAAAATACGGAATGTGATTTGTGCCAGTTCAGCGCTTCCAAAACATGTATGGAAAGGGTGGATAGCGTGGATATCGTAAGCTTTAAATTTTCTCCTACTCATCTCAGCCAGTTTGTCAAACCAAGAAAGGGTAATGCAGTGCTCACAGATGATATCCTGAATTTTGATCACCGGTCTTCCTTTACTAAGATATTACCGCTCTGTGGTAAGACAAGAATGGTACTGGAAGGGGTATTGAACCATACGTACAGCGGCAGCCTCGAAAATATTTATATCAATGCCCAAACACAAATGCTGTTATTATACAGTCTTGATTGTATGCTGGGCGAAAAAGAAATAGATGTTGTCAATTGCAAGTTCCTCGCCAATGAACTGGACCGGGAAAAAATTGTAAAAGCAAGGGAGATACTTTTGCAGCATATTGGTGAACCTATCACCATTAAAGAGTTGAGCCGTAAAGTGGCCATCAATGAATGTTACCTGAAAAAAGGCTTTAAAGAATTATTCGGCACTACTGTATTTGACTTCTACCAAAGCCAGCGGATGGAACATGCCAAGTATCTTTTATATGAAAAAGGACTGAGCGTAACAGAAGTTTCCATGTTACTGGGTTATTCCTCCATTTCTCACTTCTCGACAGCATTCAAAAAGCATACGGGGCTGAAACCATGTGAATTATTACTGCGCTAATAAATCCTGACTCTATCTTTCGATAAACGCAGGAGGAGCGTATATTTAAAATATTCGTTTCTGTTGATTGGACTTCGAAATTTCGTTTTTCATTTCGTAACCAGTTATATTATTATATTTTTTCCACTTAAGGAATATTCGATACAATGAATAACTCATTGACCTAAGTTCCATTTAAGGACTGGGTTTAATACGTCTTCTTCAGGGCAGGATCAGTGATGATAATATAATCTCCCAACTTACTAAACTTCTCCCAGTCAGGACTGGCAAATGAACTGTCGCTGAAACAACTGATATTTATTATTTTCAATTTGGTATTTCTGTTTTGCAATTGTGCTGCAGTACCAAGCTTTTCATCACAATGGAAACGGCCTGCCAGGTGAAATATTTTCTTGTCTTTATTTTTCTTCCAGTAGGTATAAATGCTGTGCGCCATACCTGCATCCCAAAGGCTTTGACTGTAAAAGATGCGGGAATTACCGGTGCCAGGGCTTCCACCCTGCATAAATTCCATAAACTTTTCCCGATAGCTGCCGGTAGCCGTGTCATAGGGCAACCGGGGTAAAAAACGCTTCGATGATTTTGGAAGGCTGTCTAATGAATGCATCCCTTTACGGCTTACCATATTTACATATCGTCTTGGTGTGTTGGCGGCAATTACATCCAGCTTGTTTATTCTTGCTATTTCCACAGCCGGTTTATAGTCTTTATAGTTATTCCATGCTCTTGCTTCTTTTATCATTCTTTCTTCGCTGATAAAACCGTTTAAATATTCATTCAGGACCAACTGGCAATCCGTTTCAAACATTTCCATACTAAGGGCCAGTTTGCTGCCATAATTTTTGTGTAGCGAGTTAAATATTTCTTTTTCCATATAATGCCCTGCACTATCATTATGCTCCTCTCCAAAAAATAGTACATGTGCATCCTTACAATCAGCAGCAATCTGATCCGGGGAAGTTAATTGTTTGGTATGGGTATTATAAATTTTGTAATGCTTTTCAATTCCATTTTGTGAAAATGACAATAGGCAAATGAAGAAACTTGTAAGTAAAAATGGAATTTTCATTATTTTATATTATGCTACAATTTACATAGAAATAAGCGGCGATGGATTAAGCTGCTACCATTATTTTTGCTTAAATGTTATCTATGACACCGGATGTATTCAACCAGTTGGCCCGTAACCGACGCTCTATCTTCCCCGATCAGTTTGATACGGATAAAAAGGTAGACGATACGATTATCATGGAGATACTCACCAACGCCATCTGGGCACCTAATCATGGCAGGGTAGAGCCCTTGCAGCTTACGGTGTTTTGCGGTAAAGGGGTACAAAAATTTGCACATTTTCAAAGTGAGTTGTGTAAAAGCCTGGCTGGAGATAATCTAAATGAAATTACTTACAGCAAATTACAACAACAACTCCTCAAAGCTTCTCATATAATAACTATTGGTATGAAACGAAGTCAGTATAAAAATATACCGGAAGTTGAGGATATTGAAGCTGTGGCTTGTGCAGTACAAAACATATACCTGTCAGTAGCTGCCTATGGACTCGGTGGTTACTGGACCACTGGCGGTATCACGTATAAGGAAGAAGCAAAATCTTTTTTCGGTTTGGGAGATAATGACAGGCTGCCTGTTTTTTTCTATATTGGACATATTGCCATCCCATCTACCGGTGCCACCCGGAAAACCATAGAAGAAAAAGTAAACTGGATAAAAGAGTAACTATGCGAAAACAACCTGAAACTCCACCTTATCATATTTACTACCCGGTAAAAGTGACAAAAAGTAAAATTGCGGGAATGGGTGCTTATGCGGTACAAAAAATTCCTGCCAGAAAAAAAATTGGCGACCTCGGTGGTGTTATCATTACCATGAAGGAAGCGCTGAAGCTGATCAGGGATTTAAAAGTTATTAATATGGTTGAGCTGGAAGATGACCTGGCCCTGAATGCATCTGCCAGCCCGAATGATATGCGTTTCATCAATCATTCCTGCGGGCCGAACACCTTCCTGCGGGTATTGAAAAACAGGGTGGAATTTTATGCCCTGAAAAATATCAGGAAAGGAGAAGAATTAAGTTGCGATTATGGCGAAACACATCATGAAGGAACATTACCATGTAAATGCGGCGCCAAAAATTGCCAGGGTTTTATTTGAGCAATTACAAGATGAGAAAAGGATTTGTTATATTATTATTGATCACCGGCAGTATATTATCTGTTTCATTTATGAAACAGAATCAAATGAACAGCCCGGCCAGGCTCCGTAAGCTATATTCACAAACACCGGATAAATGGCCCGCACCTACCATTGATGCTGGAGTGGAATGGATAGAGTTGGGCATTCTCCCGGAAAGTCCGCTGGAAAAATACAAAGATTCGCTCCGGCACACCATTGAGCTCGGAAAAAGTTTGTTCTTTGATACCCGGTTGAGCGGATCCGGAAAGATCAGTTGTGCCAGTTGTCACCAGCCGGAACTCAACTGGACAGATGGGATCCAACGGTCATTCGGGCATGACAGTACAATCAATAAAAGAAATTCTCCCACGATCCAGCATACCTGGTTCTATAAAAAACTTTTTTGGGATGGAAGAGCAAGGGATCTCGAAGACCAGGCATTCGGACCTATTAATAGTGAAAGCGAAATGCATGGTGAAATGCGGGAGTTGCCTTTCAAACTCCGGCAAATAAAGGGCTATGCAGCTTTGTTTGATTCCGCATATGGCGACCCCCGCATTGATCCTGACAGGATCGCCCATGCTATCGCCATTTTTGAAAAAACTATTGTGAGTCGTAAAAGCAGGTTTGATGAATTCCTGGCCGGTAAAAAGAATAGCTTAAGTAATAGCGAACTAACAGGGTTGCATGTATTTCGTACAAAGGCCCGCTGTATGAATTGCCATCACGGACCTCTTTTTTCGGATAACCAGCTTCACAATAACGGGTTTGCTGATGGAGATGAAGGTTACTATAAAGTAAGCCACCAGGAAGAAGACCGGGGGAAATTAAAAACCCCCTCACTGCGGGATGTGATGAAAACAGGCCCCTGGATGCATAACGGAAGCAGCAAACACGTGATCGATATTATTGAATTATACAGCAAAGGGCCCAATACCCCCGATAAACTTGTAAAGCCCCTGATCTTATCAGCAAAAGAGAAGGATGCTTTATTGGCTTTTCTAAAGACCATCTCGGCCCCACCCTTGGAGTTTAAAAAGCCTGTTTTACCTGATTAGACAACTATTTCGGGCTAAAAGCTATCTTTGCTTTCCAAATACTCAAAATCTTTAAAAATTATACGTATGAAAAAATTGTTTCTCACACTGGCCATTGCAGGTTTTGGATTGATTGCCAATGCACAACCACCTGCCGGTGATGCCAAACCCGGTGATTGGTATGGTGATAAAGTAACGGCTGATGGTGCTGCAGACATCAATGATGTAGTAGTAAAATTAAATGAGGGTAAGGAAATGGAGGATGTAAAAGTAAAAGCGAAAATCGTGGAAGTCTGTCCTAAAAAAGGGTGCTGGTTAAAATTGGAATTAAATGATGGCAGCACGGCCATGGTGAAAATGAAAGACTATGGTTTTTTCCTCCCCGTTTCGGCCAAGGGCAAAACAGTGGTGATTGATGGCGATGTAAAGATCAAAACAACTTCTGTAGCGGAACTAAAACATTATGCAGAAGATGCCAAAAAATCCAAAGAAGAAATAGATGCTATTACCAAACCCGAAAAAGAAGTTAGGGTAACAGCAAAAGGAATTGTAGTGGTGGAATAAGCTATTTCCCCCGCTTTATAACAAAGGCTGCTCAATATTGAGCAGCCTTTGTTATTTGTCACCAGCCAGTCAGTTTCCTTTTTGCGTAAACCGTTTTTCCTTTTACGTAACTAATTCCAGGTGATACTTGTACACCTTTGCTCCATAAAAATTAATAATGCCGGGGAAATTGTTGATATTGATACTATTCATTGCTAACGCACTGGTTACTACAGGCCAAACAGGAAAAAAAATATTTCACGATGATACTACAAACCCTGAACACAAATATCTTCCCGATATTACAGTAGTAGGCCGCAACAGTAAAAGCGACTATCAGCAAATGCCTGAAGTAGTTGGCACTTCTATTTATGCGGGTAAAAAAAATGCGCTTATCGTTTTAGATAATGTACAGGGAAATGTGGTGACCAATACTATGCGCCAGGTGTTGGCCAAAGTGCCTGGTATTCATATCTGGGAAAGTGACCCCAGTGGCATACAAATCGGTATTGCGGCAAGAGGATTAAGCCCTAACAGGAGTTGGGAATTTAATATCCGGCAAAATGGTTATGATATTGCCGCCGATCCATTTGGCTATCCCGAAGCCTATTACAATCCGCAACTGCAGGCGGTGCAAAGAATAGAAATCGTAAGAGGACAGGGTTCTTTACAATATGGCCCGCAATTTGGCGGACTGGTGAATTATATTTTACGCAACGGAAGTGAGATCAATGAAAAATTTCAATTTGAAACACAGCAAACCATTGGTAGCAATGCTCTCTTCAATAGTTATAATGCCATTGGTGGCAAAACTAAAAAATTACATTATTATTCCTTCTTTGATCACCGCAATGCGGATGGCTGGAGACAGAACAGCCGTTATTACACCAATGCAGGTTTTGGAACAGTGACGTATTTCTTTACTCCCAAACTTTCATTAACAGCCGAACTGATGCATTCACACATACGCAGCCAGCAGGCCGGAGGGTTAACAGATGCGCAGCTAAAAGCGGATGCACAACAAAGTTTTCGCAGCCGCAACTGGTTTGATATAAAATGGACAACCCCTGCTTTGATACTTAACTATGCCCTCAATGATAAAACAAGATGGAATACCAAATTTTTTGCCACGATCGGTAACCGTAACAGTGTTGGGTATTTACAATCTATCTTTATAAAAGATAGCATTAACCCTGCAACTGGTCAGTATAATAACCGGGTGCTGAACATAGATGAGTATAGGAACTATGGCATGGAAAGCCGAATCATTACCGATTACAGAGTAGGCAAAATGAAGAATACGATTTCTGGGGGTATTCGTTTATACACCGGTACTACGCACCGCAGGGCAGATGGTAAGGGCACTACTGGAATTGATTATGATATGCGTGTTATTGGTAACTACCCGAGAGATATTGAATTCAAATCAAACAATGCAGCAGCATTCGCAGAGAATATATTCCGTATTACCGATAAGTTTTTAATTATACCCGGTATCCGTTTTGAATGGCTGAAAGGCGCTGCTTCAGGTCGAAATGGATATACTTCCGGTGGGGCAGAAATCATTTTACAAAATATTACCCGCAGTCGTAGTTTCCTTCTGGGCGGCGTTGGCGCAGAGTATCATATTACAAACGCCACGGAATTTTACGCAAACATTTCCCAGGCTTACCGTCCTATTCAGTTTGCAAATTTGCAGGCCCCGCCAACTACTGATGTGGTAGACCAGAATCTGAAAGATGCAGAAGGATACAATTTTGATCTCGGATACAGGGGAAAAGTAAAGGACTGGTTGCTGTTCGATGTAAGTGGTTATTATCTTCAATACAATAACCGGGTAGGCGCAATTACCGTAACAGGCACAACATCCTATCGCCTGATCACCAATGTAGGAAGCAGTACAAGCAAAGGAATTGAAGGTTATGCTGAGTTCAACCCGTTAAGGGCATTTAGCAAAATAAAAAATGCAGATATTATTGTATTTGGCTCTTATGCATTTACCGATGCAAGATACAGCGGCGATCATAAAGATGCTGCCACGAAAGGAAAGAGAGTGGAGAATGCGCCGGTAACTATTTTTCGCGGTGGACTCACCACTGGCTATAAATCCTTCCTGTTAACCGGCCAGTTTAGCCGGGTCGGTGAAACGTACAGTGATGCAAATAATTCGGTCACTCCGACTGCCAATGCACAGAACGGGTTGATCCCCACTTATACAGTGATTGACCTCACAGCCACCTATAAGTTTTCAAAGCGTCACCATATAAAAACAGGTGTCAACAATATTGCTGATCAAAGATATTTCACCCGTAGGGCGGGTGGGTATCCCGGTCCGGGTGCATTACCGGCTGATGGAAGAACATTCTTTCTTAGCGTTGGCGCAAAACTGTAGAGGCTGCTGAAAAAAATAAACCTCTTTAGTTGAACAGGTTTTTTTTCGTATGACTTGTGTCATGTCAGTGCTTGATTCTTTCTCCATCACCTGTCATTTATTTGTCAAACAATCTTGCTTTTCTTCTTCTTGACAATTACATGATGAATAACAATTCCTACTGATAGAGCTTTGCAACCGCAATCGAATAATTATGAGAAAAATTTACCTGCTTTTTATTACAACAATCATTGGTACATATATAACAGCACAATCTGTAAAACTGTCTCCGGGAGAAGACACAACGAAGGCAAAAGAACTGGATGGAGTAGTTGTTACCGGTCAATATAAGCCACAATCGGTTAAAAATTCGGTCTACCAGGTCCGAACTATTTCAAAAGAAAGAATACAACAACAAGGAGCTGGCAAGCTGCAGGATGTACTGAATACGGAATTAAATATCCGTTTTTCACAGGATCTCGCTACCGGGGGCTCCGATATCACGATGATGGGATTGACAGGACAGAATGTAAAAGTTTTATTGGATGGCGTACCGATGGTAGGCCGCCAGGGTACTTCCAATGAAATTAATATTAACCAGATTGACATTAATACGATCGAAAGAATTGAGATAGTAGAAGGGCCGATGTCCGTAGTATATGGCGCAGACGCTTTAGCCGGCGTTATTAATATTATCACTAAAAAGGCTGGGGCAGCGAAACTATCTGTTACTGCCAGGATACAGGAAGAAACTATTGGTAAGGAATATGGATGGCAGCAGGGTATACATAACCAATATGCAGGGCTTACCTGGCGGCATAAAAAGTGGGAGATAGGCGGAGGCTTTGGTCACAACTATTTTGGTGGTTGGAAAGACACGGCTGTTGACAGAGAACTGGTATGGCATAAAAAAGATCAGATGCTGGTGAACGGATTTCTCGGCTACACAAAAGGGAAAGTCAGCATACGGTATAGAATTGATGGGTTAGATGAGATTATCACCAATCCGGGTAATTTCCTGCCCTATGGCGATGCCAATTCAGGCGATACATTGGCGTATGACCAGGAGTATCTTTCACAACGTGTAATGCAGCAATTACAAGCTTCTTATTTCGCCAATAGTAACTTCAATATACAGTTACAGACCTCTTATAGTAATTATAGCCGCCAGGTTTTTTCTACTACAGTTAATAAGGAAAACGGAGATACAAGGCTTGATCCGGGTGCAGGTCGCCAGTCGGTTGTGAATTTCAATGGATTTACTTTTCGCACTACGGTATATTATAAATTATCATCGCTGTTTTCATTTCAGCCGGGTGTGGATATATACCTGGAAAGTGGCGAAGGAGAGAGATTGGAAAAAGGTAATAACCGGGTAAATGATTATGCTTTCTTTATTACATCAGAAATTACCCCATCTAAAAAGATTAATATTCGACCGGGTCTTAGGTTCATTAAGAATTCGGTGTATGATGCACCACCTTTTATTCCTTCTCTGAATACCAAAATTGTATTGACCAAAGACATTGATCTGCGCTTATCTTATGCAAAAGGATTCCGTTCTCCTTCTTTGCGGGAATTGTATTTCAGTTTCTTTGACGCCAATCACCAGGTGGTGGGCAATCCTGATCTGAAAGCAGAAATCTCCAATAGTTTTACGGGTTCTGTAAACTGGAAAATGAACAGCAAAGCAGGTGCGGTGTACACAGTGGCCGCAGGCGGATTTTATAACAGCGTAAAAAATCTTATTGATTATGTCTTTACACAATCATCTGATACGGCCAGGTTGTACAATGTAGCTGATAGTAAAACCGGGGGATTAAATATCAATGCCAATTGGAAGCAGAAAGCATTTAGTATTTCAGCAGGGGCATCTTATACCGGCTTTTATAATATGTATGCTGCTACGGATAAATCACTGCCTGAATTACAATGGTCTCCCGAAGCAAATGTTATTGCCGGTTATTCATTTTCGGCAATCCGCCTTGCTATAAATTTCTTCTACAAGTTTACGGGTAAGCGTCCAAGGTTTGTTGCTAATGGAGCTGATATCATCTTAGCTAAAACAGACGCATTCCATATGGCTGATTTTACAGTTAATAAAAAATTATACCGCCATTTTTCACTTAGTGCAGGTATCAGAAACCTTTTTGATACGGATCGTATTCAAAGCAGTTTTACCAGCGGCGGTATCCATTCAAGCGGTGGTTTAAATGTTGGAACCGGCCGTTCTTTTTTTACCGGTATTGTTTTTAACTGGGAAAAGAAATAACAACAAAAAATACTAATACTACTACAACCAGATACAATGAAACAAAGAATAATTAAAGCGATATTCACCTCCTTCACACTGCTATTGTTGATAACCGGTTGCAGAAAGAAAGATGCCCTGGAAGCAGATAACCTTGTCAATTTTGAAACAACTGCACAAGGAATAAGCGCAACTGAAACAAACATTTCTGTGAAAATTGATTTGGTGCGGCCGACTGATCTTGCTATTCCGGTAACGGTAAATCTGTCGGAGCAAGGAGTATTATATGGAACTGATTATACTACTGTGCCCGCTTCCACTGCCGGTAAACTGGAACTAATTATTCCTTCCGGAAGCAATGAGGTCTTCTTTACACTATCAAAGGTAAATGGAGTATTGTTCGACGGCGATGAAAAATTACAATTCGACATTTATAGTTCGGGTGCACCTGTTTTCATTGGTGTTAAGAAGCGAATGACCTTAAATTTTGGAGAACTTGTAGCTGCCAACTCAGCCATTACCGTTAACGGGGGTGGTACTTTGTATCCTAATAAGGTATTCATAGACCTTAGTGCTAACAGGACCACTATAGTAAACCGGAATAGCTGGGATCTTGGATTTTATACTGGTGCAGATGATTTCAGGGTCATCTTGAATTCATCTTCTGCAATGATGGCCAAACAGCTCAATAAGAATGATCTTGCACAAGTAACTGTTGCAGACACAGTTGGATTGACAAGCGAAGTGTCTTTCAATCAATTTGCACCCACTACTATTTCATTACCTAATATAGATTATCCAACTGGTGGTATTGCCAGAACGGCTATTGCTGCTATCAGTACCATTGCATCAGATAATAAAGTTTATATCGTCAACAGAGGTTTAGCTCCCGGTAGTCCAGCCGCAGCAAGAGGATGGAAGAAAGTACGTATCATCCGAAATGCCAGCGGCGGATATACATTGCAACATGCAGATATTACAGCCACAACTTTCCAGGAAATCAACATTCCGAAAGAAGAGGCTTATTTCTTTAAGTATATTTCGTTTGATAATGGAGCAGTTTCAGTGGAACCCGAAAAACTTAAATGGGATATTGCCTGGACATTTTTTTCAAATGTCACCAATTTTGGCAGTGGTGAAGTACCCTACCTGTTTCAGGATATTGTGATCAGTAACCGGAATGTACAAGTTGCTAAAGTGTTATCATCCGCCAAAGCATTTGGTGATTTTACAGAAGCCGATATAGCTACTCAAACTTTTGTAACAACACAAACTGCGATTGGTGCCGATTGGCGTTCAGGTGGCGGACCCGGCTCAGCACCAGCTGTAAGAACAGATCGGTATTACATTATTAAGGATGGTACCAATAATTATTATAAAATCCGTTTTACTGCATTAACTCAAAATGGGGAAAGAGGATATCCTTCTTTCGAATTAGTATTAGTGAAGAAGGGATGATTTAACGCATAGCAGCATTTCATTAACCTTTTATTCATCTGCGTCAATCTGTGTTAGTCTGTGGCTAAAACCGCTGTTTATTTCCGTAACTTCGCCACCATTTTAAAAGGGCTACATCGGGCTATGTAGCTGAAAGCGAAGTAGTATGAGTGCTAAATACAAGGAATTTTCTGGATTGAACCTCCCGGCTTTTGAGGCCGAAATACTGGCCAAATGGACTGAAAAACAGGCATTTGAGAAAAGCATTTCCCTGCGGGAAGGAGCGACACCCTTTGTGTTTTATGAAGGGCCCCCCAGCGCCAACGGTATGCCCGGTATTCACCACGTTATTTCCAGAACCCTAAAAGATCTTGTTTGCCGCTACAAGACTATGAAAGGTTTCCAGGTTAAAAGAAAAGGCGGTTGGGATACGCATGGTCTTCCGATTGAATTGGGTGTTGAAAAGGAATTAGGCATTACCAAAGAAGATATCGGGAAAAAAATATCGGTTGAAGAGTATAATGCCAAATGCCGGGAAGCCGTATTACGGTATAAAGACAAGTGGGATGACATTACCCGCAAAATGGGTTATTGGGTTGACCTGAACAATCCCTATATCACTTTCAAGAATGAATATATTGAAACACTCTGGTGGATACTGAGCGAGTTGTATAAAAAAGGGTTGCTGTATGAAAGTGTAAGTATCCAACCCTATTCACCAGCCGCAGGTACAGGGTTAAGTTCGCATGAATTGAACCAGCCGGGAACGTATAAAGATGTCAAGGATACGAGTTGTGTGGCAATGTTTAAATTAATTGCAAGCAAAAATCTAGATGTTACAAATGAAGTGACTTCTTCACATTTTGACCCGTTAGTAAAATCTGGAATATCTCTTTTCCCTGACAATTTGTTCAAAGTAGCTGAAAAATCCTGGGGAGATTCTAAATATAAAACTTTAGAAGTTTTTCTTCTTGCTTGGACGACAACTCCATGGACTTTACCTTCTAATTTGGGATTAACTGTTGGGGCCAATATTGTTTATGTCCTTGTTAGGACCTTTAATCCATACACACATTTGCCTGTAAATGTTGTTTTAGCAAAAGCATTATTAAATAAATTTTTTAAACAAGAAGGAGAAAATGGCGATTTTGAAAACTATTCCTCTGAAAAAAAATTATTGCCTTGGTCTGTTCTCCTTGAATTTAATGGCCTTATTATTACTGGTTGTGAGTACGAGCAACTTCTCCCTTATGAAGCCAACTCCTTAAAAGCGATTGAAGAAATCACTCCCGGTGCAAAACCATTCCGGGTAATGGCGGATAGTTTTGTTACTACAGAAGATGGTACCGGTATCGTTCATACGGCTCCAGCCTTTGGTGCCGATGACTATAAAGTCGGTAAAAAATACAATATTGGTATACTGACGATGGTGGACAAGCAGGGAAAATTTGTTGATGGCCTGGGAGAATTCAGCAACCGGTATGTAAAAAATTACAAAGACGATCCAAATTATGTTGATGTAAACGTTGACATCAGCGTAAAACTGAAAAAAGAGAACCGGGCCTTTAAAGTAGAGAAATACGAACATAATTACCCGCATTGCTGGAGAACCGATAAGCCCATTCTTTATTACCCACTGGATGCCTGGTTCATTAAAACCACGGCTGTAAAAGATAGAATGGTAGAGTTGAATAAAACCATCAACTGGAAACCCAAATCAACCGGTGAAGGCCGCTTCGGAAATTGGCTGGAAAATGTCGTGGATTGGAACCTCAGCCGTTCCAGGTACTGGGGTACTCCATTACCTATCTGGACAACAGAAGACGGGGAAGAAAAAATTTGTATCGGAAGTATTGAAGAATTACTTGCTGAGGCGAAGAAGGCAGATGAACTTTTAGGTGCTACTCATAACTCACAGCTCACAGCTCATAGCTTAGACTTACACAAGCCTTATGTTGATGATATTATATTAGTGAGCCAATCAGGCAAACCAATGAAACGGGTGCCCGACCTGATCGACGTATGGTTTGACAGTGGCGCCATGCCGTATGCCCAATGGCATTTCCCTTTTGAAAATAAAGAGACATTTGAAAAGAGTTTCCCGGCAGATTATATCGCAGAAGGGGTTGACCAGACAAGAGGTTGGTTCTATACGCTTCATGCTATTGCTGTAATGTTATTTGATTCCGTGGCTTACAAAACTTGTGTATCAAACGGTTTGGTGCTGGATAAGAACGGCAATAAGATGAGCAAACGGCTCGGTAATGTGGTTGATCCGTTCAAGACAATTGAAACCTTCGGGGCTGATGCTACAAGATGGTACCTCGTTACCAATGCATCACCCTGGGATAATATGAAGTTTGACCTGGATGGTATCAAAGAAGTACAACGCAAGTTCTTTGGTACCTTATATAATACCTACCAGTTCTTTGCCCTCTATTCCAATGTGGATGGGTTTGCTTTTAAAGAAGCATACATTTCATTGGCGGAACGCCCTGAGATTGACCGCTGGATACTTTCTTCGCTGAGTTCGGTAGTAAAGAAAGCCAATGCGTTTATGGATGATTACGAACCAACACAGGCCGGCAGGGTAATAGAAGATTTTGTTGATGAGCATTTAAGTAACTGGTATGTTCGTTTGTGCCGCCGCCGGTTCTGGAAAGGCGAATATGAGCAGGATAAAATATGTGCTTACCAGACTTTGTATGAATGTTTGGAAACAATTACAAGATTAATAGCACCTATCTCTCCTTTCTTTAGTGATGTGGTCTTCCAGAACTTAAATGCTGTTACAGGAAGATTTAAGAACGCTGATGGTAGCAAAGTAGAATCGGTGCATCATGTCAGCTATCCTGATATTGATGCGACCCAGAATCCCCCAACGGGGGGCAGGGAGGCTATCGATGAATCAATGGAAGAAAGAATGCAGTTGGCACAGGATGCATCTTCTTTGGTACTTTCACTTCGCAAGAAAGTAAATATCAAAGTTCGCCAGCCGTTGCAAAAAGTGTTGATCCCGGTATTAAGTGCTTCCATGAAAGAGCAACTTCAAAAAGTGGAAGACCTGGTGAAGGCAGAAGTGAATGTAAAAGCGATCGAATATCTTGATCCCAACAATACCTTCATCAGCAAAAAGATCAAACCCAACTTTGTGGCGCTTGGTAAAAAAATGGGTGCAAAGATGAAAGCGGTATCCGCAGCTTTGGCACAATTCACCCAGGAAGACATTGCCCAGTTGGAAAAAGAAGGTCAATATAATTTGCCAGTTGATGGCGAACATGTAATATTACAGATTACCGATGTGGAGATCAGCAGCGAGGATATTCCAGGCTGGACCGTGGCCAATAAAGGCAGCCTGACTGTGGCCCTGGATGTGACGATCAGTGCAGAACTGGAAGCTGAGGGGAATGCCCGGGAATTTGTGAACCGCATTCAGAAAATAAGAAAGGACAGTGGGTTTGACCTGACGGATAAAATAGAAGTTGCCGTATCGGCTGTGGATGGATTAAAAGATTCTTTGGCTCAGTTTAAAGACTATATTTGCGCCGAAATTCTGGCAGACAAGCTGGAATTTGTGGCTGATATTCAGCATGGCACTGAGATTGAGATTAACGATGTTTCGCTAAATGTGATTGTTTTAAAAAAAGGGTAAATCATGGCAAATAAGAAAAAACAGCCTGCCCGTCCGGCAGGCGGGGCTCCAAAAAAAGCCGCCAAACCCGCCCCCAAGAAGGCTGCTGCCAAACCTGCCCGTCCGGCAGACAAAAAGCCAGTGGCTAAGAAAACTGTGCACAAACCTGCATCTAAAAAAGCGGCCCCTAAAAAGGCCCCCCCGAAACCCGTGGCAAAGAAACCAGCACCCAAAGCAGTCGCTAAGCCAGTGGCTAAGCCTGCACCGAAAGTGGCCGTAAAACCTGAACCTCCTGCTCCTCCGGCCAAGCCGTTGAAGCCGGGAACTGTTGACCCCAAATCCCTGGTGTCAATTAAGCAGAAAGTAAAACCGGTTATTAAAAAGGAACCTCCAAAGGCTTCAAAATTTGTAATACCGAAAACAACAACCAAAAGCTCGGTGAAATACGAACCTGAGTTTACTAAGTCCGTACTGGACCAGGCCATTTACCAATCAACAGGACCCACTATGCGGTACTCTGATAACGACCTGCAGGAATTCAGGGAAATTATCCAGAAGAAACTCGAGGCGGCCAAGAAGGAATTGAATTATCTCCAGGGACTGATCACCCGTAAAGACGAAGGTGGCGATATGGATGAGGCCCGTTACATGACCATGGAAGATGGAAGTGTAAGCATGGAAAGGGAGCAACTAAGCCAGATGGCCAGCCGACAGATCACTTTTATCGATCACCTGGATAAAGCGATGATGCGGATCGAGAACAAGACTTACGGCATTTGCCGGGTTACCGGTAAACTGATCGACAAAGCCCGGTTGAGGGCCGTGCCACATGCCACTTTGAGTATTGAGGCCAAGCAGATGATGAATAAATAATGAGTGATAATTTTAAGTAAATAGGGTATATAAAGTTTGTTACAGACTTTATATACCCTATTTATCTTTATATGCTTTCTTTAGACTGTATTGCTTACCACTTACCACTTATCACTTCCCTCCATTCCCCCGCAAAAAAACCTGGAAGCCCACACCTACTATAATGCCGTGGTTGGTGAATTTAGTGGTGGGTTCATTTTCCGACCTTGTTTCTGGTACGTTATCATACGGGGCATTATCTCTTATGGTGGTTGTCTTAAACGTATTCTTATTATAAGAATAATTATAACCGAGATAAATATCAAGCCCGGTATATTCTCCCACCATTTTGGTTAAGCCAAACTGCAAAGTGGCATTGGCAAAAAAACCGCCCGATGATTTACCATCATAACTTATTTTATAATCAGGCGAAGCATCATAATACTTGAATCCATCCACGGTAGAAGAATTGATGCCAGCATTAAAACCAAATTGGCCAAAAGGCATAAAAGAATTGCCAGCTCCAAAATAATTGCGGAGAAAGCCACCTACCCCGATGTTGAAATTGGTAGACTGGTCTTCCTGAAAAGTAGTACCCAGATCTTCATATCTTACTTTCTGACTGGTAGGGTTGATATTTAGGGATGCTCCGATCACCGTTTTTTCTGAAATAAACCAGCCAAAGGAGGGTTCGATCCGGAGTCCATATCCACTTGTTTTGCTGGAATAGCCTCTTATTCCCTGCGGGAAACTAACATCCGAACCACCTGAATTAAAAAAGAGGCTGCCGACTGAAGCGCCTACCATTTTGTCGCCTTTTTTAAACTGTGACCGGGCAGAAAAGCAGGCCAGCAGCAACAAACAGGCCAGCAGGGATTTATTGAAATACATAAAAATGAGTTGGTTTAGCAACAAATATAACCGTTCGGGAAAACCCGGCAATAAGCTGTTTTTTTTTCCGGGGTGCTATTGGTTTGTATTTTTTTCCTTTACCTTTAAATCTCTTGGTGGAAAGGGAAATTCCCTTTACTTTTAAAACCGAAACTAATTAACAACCTCCGAAGGAGTCCTTCGGACAAATCAAACTTGTATGAGAAAGTTCAAACTATTTTCGCTTTTAGCATTTGCCCTTGTATTTATAGCCGTTAGTTGCACTAAAGAAGGCCCTGAAGGTCCTGCCGGTTCTACTGGTGCACAAGGTCCTACTGGTATTGGTGGTGCTGCTGGCCCTATTGGCCCTGGCGGTCCCTCTGGCCCTGGCGGTCCCTCTGGTCCCTCTGGTCCTGCAGGTCCAACTGGCCCTACTGGTCCACAAGGCCCTGCTGGTACTGCTAATGTTATTTATTCCGCATGGATTTCTGATGCCTCAGGAGCAAATTGGGCTGATACATCTATCTCTTTATTGGGAACTGTGGTAAGAAGAAGGAACCTTCCTGCTCCCGGTGTTACTGTTTCTATTTTAAACCAGGGTGTGGTTCTTGCATATGCAAGAGGGGCTTCTACAAACAACGAACCCTGGCCAATGGCGGTGACTTTCAATTTCGGCGGGGGTCCCCTTGTGTTGGGATTTTTGCCATCAGTAGGCCGGTTGGTAGTGTATTTTTCGAATCCTAACACAGGTATTGTACCACCCGCTGCCCTTTTTTGGGGAGGTGAATTCAGGTATGTAATTATCCCCGGTGGTGTGGCAGGTGGCCGTAGTACTAGCTCAGAAAAAATTGCTACTATTAATGGTCAAAATTATACTGAAAGTCAATTAAAAGGTATGAGCTATGCACAAGTTTGTAGCTTATTAAGAATTGCGCAATAATAATATTCTCTATATAATTTTAAAGCCGTTCCGCCTAAGGCAGAACGGCTTTTTCATTCTTGCTACCTTCATTTCTATGTTAACAACAATGTGAAATAGTAAATAGGCTATGTATTCTTTGCGCCGTTGCTCCTTTGCTGTCTTTGCGTGAAATGTATAGGCTGTTTTATAATTCATTTTTGGTCTAACTTGTACAACCAATTCAACTACAATGAAAAAACTCTTTTATTTTTCAATAGCGATATTCTTTTCATTAAATGTTATTGCCCAACCCCGCATCATCTCCGGCCCAATGCTCGGCCCGGTCGAGCTTAGAGATGCAAAAGTGTGGGTGGAAGTTTCTCCAGAAGTAAAAGCCGTGTCATTACAATTCAATAAGAAGGGTGATACAAAAACTAAAACACTTTTATATAAAGGAGAATTGGGCAAGGATTTTAACCCGCTTTTTTTTACTGTCGGCGGACTTGATTTTAATACGACCTACCAGTACAAAATCTGGATTAACGGAAAAACAAGCTTAAAAGGGGGAGAGTTTACCACTAAGGATCTTTGGCAATGGAGAAAACAACCACCTGAATTTAGTTTCCTCACAGGCTCCTGCTCTTATTTTAATGAACCCATTTATGACCGGCCCGGTACCCCTTACGGAAAAGACTCTTCCATTTTTGAACCCATGGCAAAAGAAAAGTCAGCTTTTATGCTTTGGCTGGGTGATGCCTGGTACACCCGGGAAGTAGATTACTATAGCGAGTGGGGGCTTTGGAACAGGGCCAGTCATGACCGCGCTGTTCCTATAACACAGAATTTTCTAAAATCAATGCCTCAGTTCGCTATCTGGGATGATCATGATTATGGACCCAACGATATTGGTAAAAGCTATATATTAAAAGAGACCAGCCGGAAAGTTTTTAATACTTATTTCTGTAACCCTTCTTCGGGTGAGAACGGACAGGGTACTTACACCATGAACTCCTGGGGTGATGCAGATGTTTTTATGACTGATGACCGCTGGTGGCGCAGTGCCGACAAATTAAAAGATTCAATAGATGGTCCGGAAGGACTCCCAGGGAGAAAACCAAACCCTGAGAAAAGGATGTTGGGCGCCCAGCAAATGGAATGGCTGAAAAATTCATTGCTTTATAGTACGGCAACTTTCAAAATCATTACCCTGGGCAGTCAGGTTCTTAACCCGGTTTCTCCTTTTGACACCTGGTGGAATTTTCCGGCAGAGTATGATGAGCTGATGACATGTTTAAAAGAATATAAAATAAACGGGGTGTTGTTTTTAACCGGCGACCGGCACCATAGTGAAATTATAAAAGTAGACCGGCCGGGTACCTACCCCTTGTATGATATCACTGTATCACCCCTTACATCTGGAACACATACTTTTGCCGGGCCCGAGAAAAATAACCCCTACCGGATACTCGGTATTGATGAAAAACAAAATTATGGACGATTCTCGTTTTCAGGTATGCGGGGTAGCCGTAAGCTGACGGTAGAATTCCTCGGTCTCAAAGGGGAAAAACTGGGAGAGTGGAACATAACAGAAAAAGAATTAAAAACACCATAAACCATTTTATATGAAACTAGCTATCATTTCCCTATTGTTTGTTGCGCTCATTGCTTCCTGTAATAGTAAAAAACAGGACAAGGAAAAAGACCCGGTAACTGATTTGCCTGCTATGCCGGCAACACCGGATCCCGCAAAGGATTCAGCTGCCATAAGGGCCGTGATTATGAATTTTTATAACTGGTATACGAAGGAGTATAAACAATTGATGGGGTATAATCTTTACAGCGGTATTAAAAAACAGGATGCACCTCCGTATAAAATAAACTGGGAGGAAGTAGAAAAATACCAGCAGTTTATCCGCAGCAGCATCCCACAACTGGGAGAAGAATTTTTAAAGAACCAGAAAAAGATGCTGCAACAGGCGGACTCTGCTTTTAAAGTAGATGTGAATGACGAAATCCCTTATGGATTTGATTACGACTGGTACACTAATAGCCAGGAAGAGCCTTCTTATTTACTGGATGGTATCAATAAATCACAGAAATGGATCATCCTTGTAAAAGATGATGTTGCATCAGTGGAGATCGGCGCTCCCGAGGATAAGAATTACGTGTTGGGTTCACTGATTTTGTATTTGGGGCTGAATAAACAAAAGGGCCAATGGAAAATCGCTAAGATCGGGGGAAATGAGTAAAGAAAAACTATGACAATTTATTTCGGATATGAAAAGCCACAGGTGATGCAGGCGCTGCGGTATCATTTTATCAGTCGCCGGGAGATCAGGCTCATGATCATACTGGTGAATGTTTTTGCCGGTGTATCTATTATTTTATTCCTTGCCAAAACAGTGCAGCCCATGGCCTTTTTAATGGGCTCCTTTATGTGGATCGTACTGATGGTAAGTTTCTGGTTCATACTACCCATGGCCGTGTACCGCCGGGCTTCTACCTTTAAGCATGAGTTTAGTATGAGTTTTGAAGAAGATGGTTTTACGCTGAGTCATGAGAAGGGCTACAAAGCCTGGGAATGGACTGCGCTGCAGAATTATTTAGAAAGTCCGCATTTCTTTCACTTGTATTTCGACAGCCGCTCTTTTTTCCTCGTACCTAAAAGCGGGTGTAAAGACATTGCCGAAGTACAGGAACTTCGCCAGCTGATCAAATCGAAAGTAAAAAAGGGTTGATAGTGGGAAAGAAATTATCGGGTCAGAGTTTCTTTTCCATTACAAAATGCGGGATGGTTACTTCTGTAAATTCCTCGCTGGCTATTTTGTAGCCCATTTTTTCATAAAAGCCAGTGGCATTTTTCCTGGCATGCATGGCCAGTATTTTATAACCCTGGTCCCGGGCAATGTTTTCGGCAAAACCCATTAAAGCCCTTCCGATTCCCTTTCCCTGGAGGTCATTTAATACAGCCATCTGGCGTAACCGGACCGTTTGGGTATTTTCTTCTACCAGCATACAGCAACCGAGAATATCCTCATCTTCAAAAGCCGCAATAAGCATATTCTGTTTTTCTTCTTCCAGCTCTTCGGCTGTAAAGCCCAGCCCTAAAGGCTTTCGGAGAATATCATCCCGCAATTTTACCATTTGCCGGTACTCGGGAGAACCATGATCAATAATTTTTAAAGCCATAACCGGGGGATTAATTACAGGGAACATCTCCGAATGGAGTCCTTTGGACAAATTACAAAGAACTTACAACACTGCCAACCGTTTGCTGGCTTAATTACTGATGACAAAACTGGTTTTCTTCTTGCTTATGCTTCGTTTTCAGAAGGTTAGACTAAAATGGGAAAAATTTACCTTTTAAGTGTTGATTAGTTCAAAAAGTATATTTTTGCTCCCAATAAACAAAACTTAAAGAACATGTCAGACATTGCATCAAGAGTTAAGAAAATTATCGTTGACAAACTAGGTGTTGACGAAGCAGAGGTAACCAATGAAGCTTCTTTTACCAATGACCTGGGTGCCGATTCATTAGATACGGTAGAACTGATCATGGAATTTGAAAAAGAATTCAACATTTCTATTCCGGATGAACAGGCTGAAACCATCACCACGGTTGGTCAGGCTGTAGCGTACCTGGAAGAACATGCTAAGTAATAAGTTCCGCTAACGCGGGAATGCTTGTCCAAAAGGCAGGCAGTGAATAAATTAAATCCGCCTTCTGACTGTTCTGGCAGAGAAGGCGGATTTTACTTCATACAGCAAAGGTTTCAATCTTCTATGCACCTGCTGCCGCGTTCAGCAGGTAGTTGTATCTTTAATTAATCTTTATATCTTAGAGTTATATGGAATTAAAACGGGTCGTTGTAACAGGTATGGGTGCCCTCACTCCGTTAGGAAATAACATTCCGGATTATTGGGATGGATTAATTAATGGTGTATCCGGTGCAGATCATATCACACAGTTCGATGCGTCGAAGTTTCGTACCAAATTTGCCTGCGAAATAAAAGGCTTTGAACCAACTGCATTTCTTGATAGAAAAGAAGCCCGCAAGATCGATCGTTTCACGCAATTGGCTTTAGTGGTCAGTGACCAGGCAATGGCCGATGCCGGACTCAATAAAGACAATATCAATCCCGACAGGATTGGGGTAGTGTTTGGTAGTGGTATTGGAGGTCTCATTACTTTTCAACATGAAGTAATCGAGTTTGCCAAAGGAGATGGAACACCCCGCTTTAATCCCTTCTTTATTCCTAAAATGATCCTGGATATTGCCGCCGGCCAGATCAGTATGCGGCATAACCTTCGGGGGCCCAACTTTGCCGTAGTAAGTGCCTGTGCCAGCAGTACCAATGCGATCATGGATGCTTTTAACCTGATCCGCCTCGGTAAGTCCGATATTATATTATCCGGTGGCAGTGAAGCGGTAATCAGTGAAGCTGGTGTCGGTGGTTTTAATGCCATGAAGGCTATGAGCGAAAGAAATGATGATCCCAAAACAGCCAGCCGTCCTTATGATAAAGACCGGGATGGTTTTGTAATGGGAGAAGCTTCAGGTATTGTTGTACTGGAAGAACTGGAACATGCCAAAGCCAGAGGAGCAAGAATTTATTGTGAGATCGCCGGCTGTGGAGCTACGGCCGATGCCCATCATATTACAGCTCCGCATCCGGAAGGATTGGGTGCCCGTAATGTAATGCTTGCTGCATTGGATGATGCAGGTATGCAAGCCGATGAGATCGATTATATTAATACGCACGGTACTTCCACTCCCATTGGTGACGGGGCAGAAGTAAAAGCCATCACTGCTGTGTTTGGCGAGCATGCCTACAAACTAAATATCAGTGCTACCAAATCGATGACAGGGCACTGCCTGGGAGCTGCAGGTGTGATCGAAGCTATTGCGAGTATCAAAGCGGTTATGCATGATATGATACCTCCCACAATCAATCATTTTACTGATGATCCGGAACTGGATCCCAAACTCAATTTTACTTTTAATAAAGCACAGCAACGGACGGTCCGGGCAGCCCTGAGCAATACCTTTGGCTTTGGGGGACATAATGCCTGTGTTATCGTAAAGAAGTTTTCCAGTTGATTAGTTAATTGGTTTATTAATAGTTGTGGCAATTACAAGTTCTCCGCTTTAAACTAATTAACCAGTAAACCTATAAACATTCTTATTTTTTTCGTAGTTTAACGCCTGTGGACTTCTTTAAATTTTTTTCCGGTAAATACTCAGGTTCCGCCCTTAAAAAAGAACTCAAAAACATTCTTGGCTTCAAGCCGGGCAATATGTCGTTGTATAAAACGGCCCTTACGCACCGGTCTATACGGGAAGGGGCTGACGAAAACAACGAACGGCTGGAATACCTCGGAGATGCTGTACTAAGTGCATTAATCGCCGATTATCTCTTCAAACGTTATCCTTACAAAGAAGAAGGCTTTCTCACAGAGATGCGCAGCAAAATGGTGAACCGCCAGCAGCTGAACGATATCGCCGTAAGAATGGGACTGAAGAAAGTGACCCTCTACAATAAAATGGATGGTTCTTTAAAAGCGAGCCAGATATTTGGGAATACCCTGGAAGCATTGGTAGGGGCTGTTTACCTGGACCAGGGATACAAAAAAGCCGCCAAGTGGGTACTTGAAACCATCATCCAGCCGCATATGTTCATGGATGACCTGGAAAACCTGGAGATCAACCATAAGAATAAACTCTATGGCTGGGCTAATAAGAACGGGAAAGTGCTGGAGTTTGAGACCCTGAACGAAAAACTGGAGAACGGCCGTCGCCTGTTTACCGTTGCAGCTGTGGTAGACGGGAAAAATATTGCTGAAGGGAAAGCCTTCAATAAAAAAGATGCTTCGCAGATCGCTGCCCGGGTCGCCGTAGAAAAACTAGGCATCGTCAATGCAGATTCCATTGCCGAAGAACAGGGATGATAAAGCGGGTATAAACAAACCCCTGGTTTTTGCCATTTCTCTCAAAAAGCCGCTATTTTCGCTTCCTAAAACTATTTTATGCGTTATTTATTTTTATCCGCCATTCTTTTTGTGGGCCTGCTTGCCTGTAAACAATCGTCGTCTGTAAAAGGGAAAAACGGCGTTACTTATAAAGACCCCGTTGAATACAACGACTTTATCGTGAACCGCCAGACCGACCTTATGAAGAAAGTAGTGGAGTTCGGTAAAGTGGCTGATGTTAGCCTGGACTCTGCAGAGGCATTACTGAAAAAGTCGGTACGGGAAACAGCCAAAATGATCGAGGAAATAAAAGGAATGCCACCATATAAAGGCGATTCAGCACTACGTAATGCAGCTGTTAACTCCTTTAGTTTTTATAAAAAGATCTTTGAGAAAGATTATATGGACATTCTTAATATCCGCAAAAAGGGAGAGGAGAATATAACTGAAGAAGATGTGGCCGAGGCTAACAGGATTGTGGAGAAGATCAGCAAAGAAGAAGAAGGGCTGGATAAGGCATTCAAAAATGCACAACAAACCTATGCGGAAAAGCATAATATGAAACTGACGACCAATAAGGCACAGAAAGATATCGAGAAAGAACTGGACAAAGTTGGCAAGGAAGAATAAGTTATTTCCGGTCCATACAGAGTTCGATCAGTACCCCATTGGTATGTTTGGGGTGTAAAAAACAAACGAGTTTATTATCAGCACCGGGTTTGGGCTTCTCATTGAGAAGAACAAACCCGGCTTTTTTTAAGCGTTCCATTTCGGCTTCTATATCATCTACTGCAAATGCGATATGATGAAGGCCTTCACCTTTTTTGGCAATAAAACGGGCAATCACGCCATCGGGATCGGTGCTTTCCAATAGCTCCAGCTTGGTCTCACCACTTTTAAAAAAAGCCGTATTTACTTTCTCCGAATCGACTTCTTCGGTCTTGTAACAGGGGCTGTTCAACAGCTTTTCAAACAGTGGAACGGAGATATCCAGGTTATTGACGGCAATGCCGATATGTTCTATTTTTTGCATTTTGAATACCTAAAATTTTACCTTACATATATGTCAAATACAGCTGCATTGGTACTTCCAAGAGTCAAGGCAACTGTCGAATTATTATCCCAAATTCTGGCCATGGTTTTATGGTTCGGCAGCGGATTGAAATTACGATATAGATCATAGCACAAGTATGCACCTTTTTATTTACGAATTTGATAGCCTGGGCATACGAATTAGGCGGATTATTGCTGCTTAAAGTTGTACCTACTCCATTTTTCCAAAATATTGCGTTCGGTGCCCCCGACGTATTTACTTTTGACCCTGCGACATAGGTATCAGTTCCTGCTATGATGATTGCATTTGCCTGTGAGGTTAGGGTGCCGCCGTTAAGGTAATTGATGTTGTTGTTTTTCCAGTATGCTGCAGTCATGTTAGCGCCATTCTGAACACTTCCGGCTACATAAATGTTGCCTCCCGACAGGAAGATCGAATAAGCAAAGGCTTTGTATGTTCCATTGGTCAAATTGTTTGGGGTTCCATTTTTCCAATACTTAACCGTTGAGTTGCCTGTGGAACCATATTCGTAACCTGCTACATATACATCAGCCCCATCAACTTTAATTGATTCAGCATACGCATCATTGAGGCCGTCTGACAGAGTCATGGGATTTCCATTTTTCCAATATTTTGCCACTATTTTTCCGGCTGCATTCTTTTCGGTTCCGGCTACATACACATCGGTACCATTGACTGTTATTGAACGGCCGAAAGCATCATAAGTCCCGTTGGTTAGATCAGAGGGAACCCCGTTTTTCCAGACTTTAACTACAGCCCTGCCAACACTATTTGCTTCATAACCGGTTATATTAACATCTTGTTGTTTTATAGCAATACTCCGGGCATCTGCATTCTTTGTGCCGTCTGTTAAATTAGTAACTACAAATTGTTTCCAATGTTTAGCAACAGATATTCCGGCAACATTTTCTTCAAAACCTACTACATGTTTTTCACTAATTAAATACTGAAAATATGATCCAGTAACAGACCCAGCGGCTGTTGTTACAGTAATCGTACCTGTTCCACAATCTTCGGGGATTTTTACTGTCAGCTTAGTGGATTCGGCTGTAAGAACAGGAACTGGTACTCCACCTAATGTAACATTATTGTTGCTGGGAATATTATTAAAATTAGTGCCGTTGATGGTAACAATGATGTCATATTGACCATCTAATGGGCTACTGCTAGTAAGTGTTAAAGGGTTAGGGGGAGGCGGAGAGGGAGGTGTTTGTTCCACCTTGCTCTTTTTACAAGAACAAATATGTGTAACAATTATTCTCAAAAGAAGGAATAGAGCTAGCTTTCTCATTACAGGGTTTAATTAGAATGATAAGATAATCAGTTTTGAAGCTATTCATTATTAGTTAATAGCGGTCAAGATTCTCTCTCTCTCAAAGTGAAGAGAAACACCGAAGTCCGGAGTAGCCGGAACTGTGGCCATGTTCGGAAGGTGACGATAAAAGCCCCTTTTTCTTCATTTACCCAACCCGAACAGTTAATAACTAGGAAACCGGATAAAATGTACTTTTCCAGACACCAATAAGCACCTTTTCGATTTCGGTAAAATCGGCCAACTTCCCGAAATTACCCCTTTCAGATAGAACCTTTTGAGCTAATTTTGTGTTGAGTTGAAACAAATACAGAACAACCCTTTTATGCTGAAATTCCCTATTTATCTCGATCATAATGCGACTACCCCCTGTGACCCTAGAGTAGTAGATGCCATGATACCTTATTTCACGAACAATTTTGGTAACGCTGCCAGCCGAAACCATCCTTTTGGTTGGGCTGCTGAAGAAGCAGTGGACTATGCACGGGAGCAAGTCGCCAAACTGATCGGTGCCGATCCCAAAGAGATCATTTTTACTTCCGGTGCTACCGAAGGTGATAATCTTGCTATCAAAGGCGTGTATGAAATGTATGCCAGCAAGGGTAATCATATAATTACCTGCAATATTGAACATAAAGCGGTACTGGATACCTGCAAGCATATCGAAAAAGAAGGTGGCGAAGTGACCTACCTCAAAGTAAAGGATAATGGATTGATCGATCCGGCCGAACTGGAAGCTGCGATCAAACCAACTACTATCCTGATCGCTATCATGTATGCGAATAACGAGATCGGTACAATCAACCCGATGAGGGAGATTAGTGCAATTGCCCGCAAACATGGAGTGCTCCTGTTCAGTGATGCAGTACAAGCAGTGGGTAAGATACCAGTGGATGTAAATAAAGACGGCATCGACCTGATGGCTTTTACCGCTCACAAAATGTATGGTCCGAAAGGTGTGGGTGCTTTATATGTGCGTCGCAAAAATCCCCGTGTGAAAGTAACGGCTCAGATGGATGGCGGTGGTCATGAAAGAGGCATGCGTAGCGGTACGTTGAATGTACCCGGCATCGTAGGATTTGGCAAGGCCTGCGAGATTTGTTTGGCTGAAATGGAAGAAGAAACAAAACGAGTCAGTAAACTGAGAGATAAGCTCCAGACAGAGCTGATGAAAGTGGAAGAGAGCTACCTGAATGGTGATAAGGAACATAAACTGCCCCATGTAACGAATATCTCTTTCAAATACGTGGAAGGAGAGGGTTTGCTGATGGGTTTTAATAAGAATATTGCCCTGTCTTCCGGCTCGGCCTGTACGTCGGCATCCCTGGAACCTTCCTATGTGCTAAAAGCACTGGGATTGGGTGATGATCTGGCACACAGTTCGCTTCGTTTTGGATTGGGACGTTTTACTACCGAAGATCAAATTGATTATACTGTAGAACAAGTAAGGAATACGGTCAATAAATTAAGAGAGATGAGTCCGCTGTGGGAAATGTTCAAGGAAGGAATTGATATGAACAGCATTGAATGGGCGCATCATTAATTTGAGGCGACTTCAATTGAATTATTTTTTAAATCTATAAATTAACTATCATGGCATACAGCGAAAAAGTTATCGACCATTACCAGAACCCCAAGAACGTGGGAACACTGGATAAGAGCAAAGCAAATGTAGGTACTGGTTTGGTGGGTGCACCTGAGTGTGGTGATGTGATGCGCCTGCAGATCGAAGTCGATGAAGCTACCGGTGTGATCAAAGATGCCAAGTTTAAAACCTTTGGCTGCGGTTCTGCGATTGCTTCTTCTTCCCTGGCCACCGAATGGCTAAAAGGAAAATCAATTGACGAAGCCATTACTATCGATAACATGACCATCGTGGAAGAACTCAATCTTCCCCCGGTAAAAATTCACTGCTCGGTTTTGGCTGAAGATGCCATCAAAGCAGCGATCAATGACTACCGCCAGAAAAATGGCCTGGAAACGTTGAAGTTTGAAGAAAGTGTAATTCATTAAGAACGGGGAATAGGGTTTGGCAAATAGCGAGTAGGGAATCCCACTAGCTAAACCCCATTACCCACTAGATTAAAAAATGAGTGTAGAATTAGCAAACGCAATTTATATCAGTGATACCGCCAAAGCAAAGATTCATCAGTTGATGAAGGATGCAGGTGTGGAATCGGATGCTTCTTACTTTGTAAGAGTAGGTGTAGTGGGCGGTGGTTGTTCAGGCCTCAGCTATAAACTGGATTTTGACAATGAATCCAAGCCGATGGACCAGGCGTTTGAAGATAACGGTATCAAAGTGGTGACGGACCTCAAGAGCTTCCTGTACCTGGTAAACACTACGCTGGATTTTTCGGATGGGCTGAATGGAAAAGGGTTTTACTTCAGCAACCCGAATGCCAGCAGGACCTGCGGATGTGGTGAAAGTTTTGCCGTGTAAAAATATTAAACCCCGAACTTGAAAATAGGGAGTCCTTTCATGTAATGTGAAGGGATTTTTTATTGGTAGAAGTGAATCCCTGACAGCCCTTTCCCGGATTTTTCAGCCCCTTTGCTCCTTGTGTCTTTTATTACTTATTTTGCACGCAATCTATGTGGTCCGTTTGTAAAAAAGAACTCCGTCAGTTTTTCAGCAGCCTTACCGGCTATATTGCCATTATAGTTTTCCTGCTGGTCAACGGGCTGGTGGTCTTTGTTTTCCCCGATAATCTCTTCGAATTCGGATACGCCACCCTCGACAGGTTTTTCCAATTGGCACCATGGGTATTGTTATTATTGATCCCTGCCATTACGATGCGCAGTTTTTCCGAAGAATTCAAAACCGGTACGTACGAGATATTGCAGACCAGGCCCCTGAGCCGTTGGCAGATAACGGGGGGTAAATATTTCGGGAGCCTTATCGTTGTCTTTATAGCCTTACTACCCACCATCGTATATATTTTTTCCATCCAGCGTCTCTCTTCCAATGAGGGGTTGGATATGGGTGCCACCATTGGTTCTTATATCGGGTTATTCTTTCTGGCGGCGGTTTTTACAGCGATCAGCATCTGTAGCAGCAGCTTTACCAATAATGCAGTTGTTGCTTTTATCGGCAGCCTGATCGGTTGTGCTTTATTGTATTATGGATTCAATGCGATCAGCCGGGTGCCGGCACTGGCCAATGGGATGGATTATTATGTTGAAATGGTCGGTATCGATTTTCATTATCGCAGTATTAGCCGCGGGCTGATCGATACACGGGATATCGTATATTTTCTGACCGTAACAGGATTGTTCCTTATTATAACAACCAGGAATCTTTTAAGGAGATAATATGAAAAAAGGGCTTCAAAAAATAATCAATTCAAGGTATTGGTCGATCTGGCTCCTCTTGTTGCTGGTAGGGGTTAACTACCTGGCATCCGATTTTCATACAAGATTGGATCTTACTAAAGAAAAAAGGTACACGCTCAGCAAAGCGACTAAGGACTTGCTGGACAATTTGGATGATGATGTACAGATAGATGTTTTTCTCAAAGGACAATTCCCGGCCGGGTTTAAGAAGCTATCAAACAGCACTTCCGATTTCTTACGATTATTAAAAGACAGAACAGGCAGGATCTATTACCGGTTCATTTCACCGCAGGATGAAATGCCGGATGGCGGTGGAAAAAATTATGAGGATACCCTGGTGGCATTGGGAGCCAATCCGATCAACCTTACTGTAAAGGTCGAAGCCGGAGAAGAGAATAAAAGAGTCTATCCCGTGGCATTGATCAAATACAAAGATCGCCAGGCCCTGGTCAATTTGTATGGCGGGGGTAAGCGGGCTATTGGAGCAGAAGAGCTTAATAGCGCAGAAGCCCTGATGGAGTACCAATTTGCTAAAACATTGGATGGGTTGGTCAACCCTACCAAACCATTAGTGGCCTATTCTACTGGTAACAGGGAGCCGACAGATTATAAAACATTTGATCTGCAGCAAACCCTGCAGAAAGATTATAAACTATTTACCTTAAATCTTAATGAACAAAGTTTTATTCCCGACACGATCAAAGTGTTGCTGATCGTAAAACCAGCTGCACAATTCAGTGAACCGGAAAAACTGAAAATTGATCAATACATCATGCGGGGTGGGAAGGTGCTGTGGTTTATTGATAACCTGATCGCTGAACAGGATAGCCTTCGGTACAAACCCGAAACCATTGCCTTCGACAGGAACCTGAACCTGACCGATATGTTATTCCGGTATGGTGTGCGTATCAACACCGACCTGGTGATGGATTTGCAATGTGATTTTATACCGCTGGCGGTGAATGGCAATAGCGAAACACCCCAGTTTGAATTTGTGCACTGGAATTATTACCCCTTGTTTGAATCCAATGGCAACCACACGATCAATAAAAATACCGGGTTGATCGCTGCCCGATTTGTGAATTCCATCGATACAATCGCTACACCGGGTATCAGGAAAACAGTTTTACTTGCTTCTTCTTCCAATTCAAGAATAATCAGCACCCCGGCGCTGATCAGCCTGAATGAAAACAAGAATGCACCGGAAGATATAAAATTTAAAAAGAACGCTATCCCGGTAGCTTATTTACTGGAGGGTAAATTCACTTCCCTGTTCCGTAACCGGGTGTCCAAATCGCAGATCGATATTCTTGCTGCATCGGGTGCTGCATTTTCGGATATGAATAAACAGGATAATAAAATGATCGTGGTTGGGGATGGTGATATATTATTAAACGATATTTCTCCCAAAGAAGGCCCCTTGCCAATGGGATTGAATTTTTATACCGTTGGCTCCCAGTATGAGTACCAGTTTGCCAACCGGGATTTTTTACTAAACTGTATGGAGTACCTGGTGAATAAACCCGGGATCATTGAAACAAGAAATAAGGATATCGTGCTGCGGCTATTGAATGGCCCCAAAGTGGAGGAGCAAAAAACAACCTGGCAATTTATCAATATTGGTCTGCCGATTTTACTGGTAATATTGTTAGGGTGGGTATACCAGCAGCTGAGAAAACGAAAATATGCAGCCTGATCTCCAACCGGCTTTCCCTGTTAAATTATCCTGTTCCGGGTTATCTTTACATATTACAAATTTCCCTTCATGACAAGAGATCAGATCACTTACCTCGTTTTTGGAATTGTATTGGTGGTTTCACTCATCATTGACCTCGGCGTTTTAAGTAAAAAGAACAAGAAAGTAACCATCCGCCAGGCTTTATACCAGACTTTTTTCTGGGTTTCGCTGGCCCTGTCTTTCTGTGTGTTTATGTGGATCGAGAACGGGCAGAAACCTGCGCTGGAATACCTGAGCGCCTACCTAATGGAGTGGAGCCTGAGCATCGATAATATTTTTGTTTTCATCCTGATTTTTTCTGCTTTCTCCGTCAAGGAAAAAAATTATGGGCGGGTCTTACTGGCCGGTATTTTAATGGCGATCATTTTCCGGATTATTTTTATTACGGTAGGGGTGGCCCTGGTAGAAAAATTTCATTGGGTGCTTTATATTTTCGGTGCCTTCCTCGTTTATACAGGATATAAAATGTTTACGGCCAGTGACGACGAAGAATTTAAACCGGAAGAAACCAAAGTGTATAAATGGATGAAAAGGATCCTGCCACTGGTACCGCATGATGGTGACGGGAAGTATTCGGTAAGAATCGACGGGAAGAAATTTTATACCAGCCTCTTTGTTGTAGTGATCATGCTGGCTGCCATTGACCTCGTGTTTGCATTGGATTCTATTCCTGCCGTCATGGGGATTGTGGATACGAAAACACCCGGATACGAGGATACAGCCCGCTTAGTGATTTATACCTCCAATATTTTTGCAGTGCTGGGACTACGGTCCTTATTCTTTTTGTTACGGGGAGCTGTCAGCAAATTTGATTACCTCCAGCAGGGGATCGCTATTGTGCTGGTATTTATTGGTATAAAAATGCTGGCAGAGCATTGGATCAACCAATGGGTGGATAAGCAAATACAGGTATTCATTTCCCTTGGGGTTATATTGGTATGTATTTCAGGGTCCGTTTTTTATTCCATATTCATGAAAAAAGAAGGTGTTCCTGAAGACATATCAGATGAAAGCCAGTAATAATAACCCGTTCCAGTTGAGCTATCCTATCAGTCATATAGCCCGTATCATTCATGCTGAAGAAATTACAGTAGCGGATACATTAATTGAGCACCTTCTGCTGGATAGCCGGAAAGTCTACTCGACGTCATCTTCTTTATTTTTTGCTATCAAGGGTACCCGGCGGGATGGTCACCAGTTCATTCCGGAATTATATAAAAGAGGTATCCGGAACTTTGTTGTTGCTACCCCGGTTACCCTGGAAGAGTTTCCTGAAGCTAATTTTTTAATCGTTACCGATACGCTGATGGCTTTGCAGAAGTTGGCAGCCCATCACCGGGATCAATTTGATATCCCGGTCATCGGTATTACAGGCAGTAATGGAAAAACTGTGGTCAAAGAATGGCTATACCAATTATTGCAGGAAGATCACAATATCATAAGAAGTCCCAAGAGTTATAACTCGCAAATTGGTGTGCCGTTGAGTGTATGGGGCATGAATGAAAAAAATACCCTCGCAATATTTGAGGCCGGTATTTCGGAACAGGGGGAAATGTTACAATTGGAAAAGATCATTCGACCAACACTGGGCGTATTGACCAATATCGGCGAAGCGCATAGCGAGGGGTTTATTGATGGTGAACATAAGTTCCGGGAAAAAATGGTTCTGTTCAGGAATGCAAAAAAGGTGATCGGGCGAGCCATTGATTTTGAAGGAAGGGGCGATGTGACCGATATGCAGGGCGAAAAGCTGGAAGTGTTGACATGGGGTAAAGGAGCCTCCTGTGATTTTGTAGTTGAGCAGGGAGAAAGAACCGATTACCATAGCCCGGTCACTATAACAAGGAAAGAACAAAAATGCCGCATTCGTATTCCCTTTACCGATGAAGCATCGGTGGAGAATGCGGTCACTTGTACCTGCGTTTTGTTAGAAATGGAAATTGATCCTGCCATTATTGCGGAGCGTATGAGTAAGCTTCATTCCGTCAGTATGCGGTTGGAATTAAAGAAAGGGATCAATAATTGTTCGATCATTAATGATAGTTACAGTGCAGATCTGAGTTCACTTGAAATTGCCTTGAATTTTCTGGACCAGCAGGGAGCTGGGGGAAAAAAGACGACCATTCTTTCAGATTTTTTGCAAAGCTCTATCACGAATGAAATGCTTTATGGCCAGGTATTGGAAAGCCTGGCAAAGCATAAAGTTGATCGCCTGATCGGTATAGGAGAAAAAATATCAGCCAACCTCCTCTATTTATTAACAAAACCTGAGTTAGGACTCAGCATTGAATTATATCCTTCTACTGATGATTTTATTCATCATTTTCGGTCTTCTTCTTTCAAAGAAGAAACGATCCTGGTAAAAGGCGCCCGGGTTTTTGCCTTTGAAAAAATTGTACAGTTGCTGGAACAGAAAGCCCACCAGACCGTGCTTGAAATCAACCTGAATGCGCTTACACACAACCTGAAAGAATACCAGAAACGGTTAAAGCCCTCTACCAAAATAATGGCCATGGTAAAAGCCTTTGCCTATGGTAGTGGCGGGGCCGAGATCGCCGGTATTCTCCAGTATCATAAAGTAGACTATCTCGGCGTGGCCTATGCAGACGAGGGAGTGGACTTGAGAAAAGCAGGAATCACCCTGCCCATCATGGTGATGAATCCCGAGGAGAATGCCTTTGAATCCATCACTGAAAATAACCTGGAACCCGAGATCTATTCTTTTGAAATGTTGCAGGCCTTCGATACATTTTTACAAAAGGAGGGATTGCAGCAATATCCCATCCATATAGAAATTGAGACCGGGATGAACCGCCTGGGTTTCGCCGCCATTGATATGCAAAAACTTGCCGGGGTTTTACAAGCATCACCCTCGTTTAAAATACAAACTGTTTTTTCGCACCTGGCTGCCAGTGAAGAAATAGCACAGGATGAATTTACTCTCCAACAGTTCCATCAATTTGAAAAGGCGGCTACCATTTTAGAAGAAAAAATGGGCTATGGTTTTATCAAACATATTTGCAATTCCGCAGCGGCTATCCGTCACCCGGGATTACAAATGGACATGGTCCGTTTGGGGATCAGCCTTTATGGAATTGACAGTTCTGGTTCTTTGGGATCCAAGCTGCAAGCGGTAACAACGCTCAAATCAACGATTGCCCAATTAAAACATTTGAAGAAAGGGGAATCGGTTAGCTATAACCGTAAAGGACACATTGAAAAAGATTCGGTAATCGCAACTATCCGTATCGGGTATGCCGATGGTTATCCCCGGCGCCTGGGCAACGGGGTGGGGAAAGTAGGGGTAAAAGGACAACTGGTACCGGTAATCGGCACAGTTTGCATGGATATGTTTATGATCGATGTAACAGAAATTCCAGGTGTGCAGGAAGGAGATGAAGTAATTATTTTTGGGCCCGGACTACCCGTACAACAAGTGGCAACATGGGCACAGACCATTCCATACGAAATCATGACGGGTGTTTCTCAACGGGTTAAGAGGGTCTATTTTGAAGAATAAGGAAATGTGTTAATGAGGAGCAAAAAATGCTCATGGGATTTGGCAATAAACTAAACCAGTAGTTAAATTTCTAAGGGAAGAGACCAGCGGGAAGCGAGTGGCTAACAGCTAGCAGCTTTCTTACTATATTTGCGGGATATTTATGAAGACACTGAAACTTAAACATGTCGTATTAATTATTGCTTCAATCATCATCATTGACCAGATGTTGAAGATCTGGATCAAAACAAATTATCCTACCGGCGAAGTGGATAAGGTTATGGGTATGAATTGGTTCCGTCTTCATTTTATCGAGAATCCCGGTATGGCATGGGGATGGAAATTTGGTAATGAGACAGGAAAAATGATCCTGACTTTGTTCCGGCTGGCCGCTGTCATTTTTGGTACCTGGTACCTCAGTAAAATTGTTAAGCAGGAATATAAAAGAGGTTTTATTGTTTGCGCCGCCCTCATTTATGCAGGCGCACTAGGCAACCTGATAGATAGTATGTTCTATGGAATGATCTTCGACAAGGGACTAAAGTATGATCCGGCGATTAATGATTATCTCCAGTATTCAGGCATTGCAGAATTTTCTTCCAGCGGTTATTCTTCTTTTTTGCATGGGAGCGTAGTGGATATGTTATACTTCCCGATGTTCAAAGGAAACTTTCCTTCCTGGTTTCCTTTTGTAGGGGGTGATGATTTCGAATTTTTCAGTGCGATCTTCAATGTGGCCGATGCTTCTATTTCTACCGGTGTTATTACTCTCCTGATCTTTCAAAAGCGTTTTTTTAAAAAGATCACACATAACTCCAATCCCGCTACGGTAGAAACAAATTCGGAAATAAGCGATAAAGTACAGGTGTCGTAAAATTATCAATCAGTAACCAGCAGCAGTCGCTACTTGTAAAGTAGTATAAATTACAAAACCCCCACCGGTGGCAGGGGCTTTTTTTGGGATTATGCTCAAGGGTTTATTCGTTATTCGCAACCAGTATATCCTTTCTTCAGGCGATCAGTACTATTTGCTCCCGGCAATATACCGTAAGGCAGCAGCCATACTTGAACTGGCCATTGACAACACCCGGGCAGTTCCTGCAATTCTTTTTTCGGATAGTACTGCTTTTAAATAAGGCGACTGGTTGAATGATTGAGCTGAAGCAGGCTCCTTTTTCAGGGCCTTCAGCGAATGCGGGGAAAAGTAAAGAGATGGTTGAACGATACTTTTCATAGACTCGGATTTTTAGTTTTTTAAAAGGGTTTGGATTATTTCTACTGTTAAGATAGTAACATCATATACTGAGATACAAATTTAACGCAATAAAAAATCGAAGAACAAGTAATTCCTCTTTTTTAACAATAGGGGTTTTACTATACGGCTTCTATTTTAAGACCAAATTGGCACTAAAACGGGACAAAAGCAGCCAGGTATAAAGCAGCCTATATCTTCCCAACCATTTTTTCAGGCTTTACCCATTCATCAAACTCTTCCGGCGTGATATAACCCAGTTTTACCGCCATTTCCTTTAAGGTAGTACCTTGTTTATGGGCTTTCTGTGCAATCTCTGCAGCTTTATAATAGCCGATCTTCGTATTTAGGGCTGTCACCAGCATCAGGCTGTTGTCAACATGTTTTTTTATGTTTGCCTCGATTGGAGCCAGGCCAACAGCACATTTATCATTAAAGGAAACACATCCATCCCCGATCAGCCGGGCGCTATGCAGGAAATTATAGATCATAACAGGTTTAAAAACGTTCAGCTCAAAATGACCAGAAGCACCCGCGATACTGATAGCCACATCATTGCCCATTACCTGGGCAGCGATCATGGTCAATGCTTCGCATTGCGTCGGGTTTACTTTTCCCGGCATAATGGAGGAGCCCGGCTCATTATCCGGGATAAACAGCTCACCGATCCCACTTCTTGGTCCGGATGAAAGCATCCGGATATCGTTGGCAATCTTCATTAAGCTGACCGCCACCGTTTTTAATGCACCGTGAGATTCTACGATCGCATCATGTGCTGCCAGCGCTTCAAATTTATTGGCGGCCGTTACAAAGGGAAGACCGGTCAGTTTTGCAATATGCCTGGCTACATTAACCGCATAATTAGCTGGTGTATTGATACCAGTGCCGACTGCTGTACCGCCCAGTGCCAATTCACTTAAATGAGCCAGGGTGTTTTTTATGGCTTTTAATCCATGGTCTAACTGCGAAACATAGCCGCTGAATTCCTGTCCTACGGTTAAAGGAGTGGCATCCATGAAATGGGTCCGGCCGATCTTCACCACTTTCATGTATTGCTTGCTTTTCTTCGCCAGTGTGTCCCTTAACTTTTGAATGCCCGGGATCGTTATTTCTACCAGTATCTTGTATGCAGCAATATGCATGGCTGTTGGAAAGGTATCATTGGACGATTGTGATTTATTGACATCATCATTGGGGTGGAGGAATTTTTCTTTATCCGTAAGCTGACCACCCTTTAATACATGGCCACGGTTAGCGATCACTTCGTTTACATTCATATTACTTTGGGTGCCGCTGCCAGTTTGCCAGACTACCAGGGGAAAATAATCGTTCAGCTTTTCTTTCAGTATTTCATCACATACCTTACCGATCAAAGCTGATTTATTTTTTGCCAGTACACCGCCTTCCTGGTTGGTGATCGCAGCCGCTTTTTTCAGGTAGGCAAATGCCGCAATGATCTCTTTGGGCATTTTATTGATATCCTGTGCTATCTTAAAGTTATCAATGCTGCGTTGGGTTTGTGCTCCGTAATAAGCAGTGGCAGGTACTTTTACTTCACCCATGGTATCTTTTTCAATCCGGTATTCCATAACGTGGTTTGTAGTTTAATTTGCTGCCGCAAAGGTAGGTCAGCAGGCCCTTCGCCTGAAATTTGGAGGTAATAATTCTTTTACTTTTAAAGTTCATTTCCCGGCAGTAAATTGCTGCTATGAAGAGGCTTTTTTTACCCTTACTCCTGTTGGTGGCTTGTTCGGTTAAAGGTCAACGGCAAACAGAAAATATCATTATTATTACTACCGATGGTTTTCGCTGGCAGGAGATTTTTAAAGGGATGGATACGGCCATCGCCAATAATGCGAAATTTAACCAGGGTGACAGCGAATATATTTATAAGCATTACTGGGCTGCTACCGAAGCTGAACGCCGGAAAAAATTATTGCCGTTCCTGTGGAGTACGATTGTTACAAAAGGGCAGGTGTTTGGAAACAGAACCCTGGGAAGTAAGGTTGACAATGCCAATCCTTATTGGTTTAGCTATCCCGGCTACAGTGAAATTTTTACAGGCTATGCTGATACCAGTATTAACAGCAATAGCCACCCCCCGAATCCAAATGTGACCGTGCTGGAGTATATGAATAAAC